>JAABUP010000054.1_pt1 | contig 243666 bp, 366 predicted proteins | sample 5559201 | NCBI WGS metagenome assembly JAABUP01 (sample SAMN10711887, study PRJNA513373) | rock metagenome | isolation source: Antarctica rocks | place: Antarctica
TTGGATTCAGCGACTCGTCTCCACTTCCTATCCTCAACGACAACAACGCGGCTATTCAGCTCAGTCGAAATCCCGTCCACCATGATCGATCCAAGCACATCGACATGCGTCACCACTTCCTCCGTGATAAGGTACTCGATAATACCATCGAGCTCTCTCACGTTGCCTCCGAAGACAACCTTGCTGACCTGCTCACCAAGCCTCTCGCCTCTGAGCAATTCACCTCACTTCGAAACCGTCTCGGAGTCCGACCACTTCCAGTCGAGTCACCACCGACCCTCGAGCGAGGGGGGCTGTCGAATATCGAAGCATAAACACTCTCGGATCGCCACACTGCCTCTTTAATTCGTAATTCCATAAATCCGTACCTCGCATACATAGTCCATCTCGACACCTGTGTTGGACTCATCGCTTCTACGTCAACTGAGTCCAACCAGGTGTCCAAACTCAGTATGCATCGCTTCTACGTCAACTGAGTCCAACCAGCGATCTACTCAAACAACTCTATCACTTCTTCATATCACCGACTGCGTGATATTCATCACTTTTGTCACCTGCAGATTGCTGGTTAGAGGGTGTCTGGTGTGAACCAACAAGACCATACCCAACATGCATTGTGGTAGGGCCACATGCATGGTTTGCCTCCGGAGAAAGAAATCGGTCTCGTACCTTGTTCCTGTGCACCCAACCTGATTTTGAGTAATTCTCCTTGAGGCCTTTTTCTGATTGGTCGATAGAATGCCTCACCCCAAATGAGGCATTAATCTGATTGGTCAATTCCTGTCGCTTATTCAGCACAGGAATTGAGGCATTATTCTGATTGGTCGCAAAATCCGTCAACCTTTGCCACCTGTTCCATTTACAAACCGCCAAGGTATATGAGTCACAAAATGGAGACAGAGCCTCCAGCTCTGGATCATATGTTAACCGTGGTTCTTGATACACCTCTAGTCCTAGTCTAAAGTCCACCTCATTGGGTCCCAGTCCCAACACCTCCAGTGACAAGTCAGAGACACTCCAGTTTTAGTCTGTGGCAACCCCCCTCGATCCGTGACACCCCGTGCACATGACTCATACCCTGAGGCACCAGCCTAAGCGCCCAAGGTGGATGCATTGGTCAATGTATCTGCACCAAGGCAGACGTTCCAGCAATAAGGTCTACACAGAAGATGGTAAAGCAGATGCATAGGACACTAAGGCAGACACATAAAACACCAAGAGACTACTTCAGCAGCTGAGGCGGTTTGGGGGCAAATGGTATATAACGCAACTCTGTATCCAACTTCTCATCCTTCTTGCAAGGATCAAGTCATCAACAGTCTCACAGCACGAGGCCTGGCCTCATCACAGCAGCTCCTTCCGTCGCTGCCTCTTGATCTCTCACCCTGCCCCTAGCCGGCCGGATCCTTCCAGGCTAGTAAACGTCGACCAATTTGTCATGTCGGGGACGTGACTCCTATATAGTTGGAGGAATATCCCGTGGTCGGGACTTCCTATTGATGCTTTTTAGCTTTGCGGTTAGTGTGACCAACTACGCCTTTCCGTACATGACACGATTCCACAAGTCGACAGGCTACTCTCTTCATTTGTAAACAGGGCTTGTGAAACATCACCTTCATCATTCAGAGGCCTTCCAAGGACAGGTCATGACATGTTGCAAATCGCCGGCAGGTCAAGAGATACGAGCTGCTTATCTGCGGGAATCCTGAATATGACGTAGTGAGCGGCATCTGCCGCGATAAGCCCCGGTTCATCACAAAGTTTTGACGACGCGGTGAAAAAAGCAGCTGAACATGAGCCCGACAAGGATATTCACATCGATGGGCGGTAACAATAATGAGAAGGAATCCAAGGTGAATGAAGGAGTGGTGACTAGTGTTCAACCGACGAAGCACGTCACCAAATACGCCGAGGCGTACGGAAATCCCGCGGAGCTGCTTGCGGTCAAGATCGATCCTGTCGAGGAGAGGTCTTTGAGAAGGGCGCTCGATTGGCAGGTGGGACCGATAGTGATGATCCTCTAGTACGTCTGAGGACCGGCCTTCAGCCTTGGTGATGTGCTGATCTGATGTCAGCTTCATCGCAGTATGTCTGTCTCGCTATGCCAGTCCATAGACGATAGCTGATGATAGCGAAAGTTCCTGGACCGAAGCAACCTCAGCAATGCATATGTGGGAGGGTACCGTTCTTTCATACTCATGCCAGACGCTTCACTGACCCTTTCCCAGTATGGGCAAAGACCTTCACTTCCCCAAAGACGGCCTATCGGTCTGCACCTCAATTTTCTACGCCTGTCAGTACCTCCCGTCTCTCAACTTCATCAGTTCACTTCCCCTTTTTCAGCTTACGTCGCGCTCGAGACTCCTTCGACCACATTCCTCCGAACCCTTCGACCTTCCCGATTCATACCGGGAGCGACAATCCTTTGGGGCGCTGTCGTCGTCGGTTCCGGTTTCTCGAGGAACTACGCCACTCAGGTGGCGGTCCGTGTGCTCTTAGGCGCCATGGAATCGGCTCTCAGCCCGTGTCTCTTCCTGTGGATGACCACGTTCTACAAACGCAGCGAGATGGTCAGTCGGAGCAGTTATCTGTACGTGGCTGCACCGTTGAGTGGTATCTTCGGAGGCCTGGTGGTGAGTTCGCCATGAACGGTATTTTGCCTCAGATCTGATGGAGCGCGTAGGCGACCGGCTTTCTGAAGATGAACGGCACTCACGGGATGGCCGGGTGGCGGTGGATCTACATTTGCGAAGGTGCCATCACTATAGGCATTGGGTTCATTGTGGCTCTAGTAATGCCCGACACTTATCATCACTCCCGCTTCCTCACCCATCGACAGAAGTACTTGATGGCAGCGAGAGAGGCTCAGGCGGCGGAGTACAATTGGGATGATGGATTCTCATGGGCGGAGGTGAGGAAGGCCTTGAAGGATCCGATGGTACATGTTTGCGCTTTCGCTCAGCTCGTGAGTCATCCCATCTTTGGCTCAGGGACATGCTGATCGTGCGCTAGGGGATCGATACATGCTTGTATGCATATGCGAGTGGTCTCTCCGCTGGCCGCGATCATGCTGATATGTGGCAGTCGACTTTCCTCGTCGTCATCATCAACCAGCTCGGCTACAGCTCGATTGCATCTCAAGGTCTCACAGCTCCAGCTTACGCTCGTGAGTGGAATATAGGGATGTCCCGCACGCTCACGTCATTGACAGTCGCCGCTTTATGCTACATCATCGGCGCCGTGATGGCAGACAGGAAAAACGTGGGACGCAATCTCCTTCAGCCTGATGATCGTCCCGCTGAACGATTTCTCCTAAGTCGCGTTATTGGGTCGCACTCCCAATGATGTTGCTTAGTTGCGTTGGCTTCGCGATCCTTCTCGGTGTCAAGAACAGTGTAGGCGGATCCCTAGCAGGCGCATTCATCGCTGGAATGGGGATTTACCTGGCTGTGGGAATCGGGATCACCTGGCTTAATATGTTAGCCTCCGAAATTCCGGTCACCTTCCTAGCTTACAAGATGCCCAGTAACGTTGCGGGATATCGCAAACGCTCTGCCGCAGCCGGCTGGCAGCAGACTATTGGAAATTGCGGCGGAATGTGCGTCATGGTCTCACCCGTTTCAGCTTAGCTGAGAAGGCTTGCAGTATCGCCGGTCAGATCTACCGTACCGAGGATGTACCTCGCTACGTGCTTGGAAATGCCTTCTCCCTCGGTTGTATGCTACTCGCTGCGATGGTCTTCACCGTCGAATACACCGTGTGGAAGAGCCGGAACTTGGCGAGGGACCGAATGACTGAAGAGGAAAAGGCGGAGCAGGACGCGAAAGGCGTTACAGGGGACCATCATCACGCGTTCAGATATGCTTTATGATATGGAACCGCCTATCCATCCCCCCTCGTTGGGTAGATGAACTTGTGACATGCCGACTGAGTGCGAGGAACCTATTCATGGGTCCTTTGACTGAAATCAACGGAGATGAGCGATTTATCAGCTCGCCATGGTTATAAGTAGGACATGTGAAGCAACGATTGGGTTGTCACTTCACTGCTGCAGCAGAGACCAAGAGGGCGATTCGACGCGTTGCAGAGCCTGGAACCGATCTTTGGAAATCAGGGCTCTGTCCGCCCCTATCACTGGAAAGGGCCACAGGAGACGATGACCGTCAGTTGGACCGATTGAATCGGAATACCCCGTCTCGAAATCCCCTGATCTTGCAGTCGGTCCTCTGTCCGGCAGACGCCGGCCAACGTCTGTGAGAGTAGCGGTTATGACCTTTTGTGGCTGGCGTGACGCTTCCCGAGCGTCCTCCACTTTGATCACAGCTCTTACTAAAACCTGATTCGATTCATCTCATCATGGCTAGGGACGCCCGATTCGCTTTCTGTCGGCAAAGCCTCGAATTTCTGATCCGCCTACAAACATCTATCCGAGCGCCGTAAAACATCGTGACCTCCGCCAAACCCTTTCCCGGTGCCCAGTCCGTGCGCTTAGCATGACGAGAAAACACTTTCCGAGGCACCACCCCCGGCCACTGTCCATCTCACGTTCAGGCCAACTTGCTCATCCTCCCCAGCCGATTTGCCGAGCATTTTCGAGGTCTATGCAGACGGGACCCTGTGTCTTGCCCATTATTGGGAGAGAATGTGGCGCCCGGAGATCCGAGGATCGAGGATGGTCTGGCAAAGGATGGGGATGTGAGGACAGACGCTCCGGGATATAGCGTGTGAGCGGACGAGGAAAGGGATGCAAACAGAGCAACAGCTGATGATAAGTTCAGGTGTAGGGATGGATAATTTCTGGGCTGAAGATAGCGTCGCCTTCCTCAGCGTGTGTACGGCATTGTATCCTGTATGGGCACGACTGATGAAGGCATAGTCGGCTGTTCCTTTTCTTTCGAGCAAGCGCTAATCCAAGCCAACCTCACACCACGACACCTCGACCTCGGGTCTACCGTACCCATGTACAAAACCTCGTTCCCCCTGTGTCCCAGCGGAAGGCCGTCTTTACCAATACCGATAGAATTCCTGACTTGAAAATCGCCGCAGACTTCGGTGGAAACATGGTCGTCTCGATGCGACCCTCTCAGCCCGGCCTGATCGAGCGAGTCCGAGACATCACTCGACCATTCCACAAAGTCCACGGCGAGTCCGTAGCTTGGGTGAGGAGTCCTCTCTCATCTTGTGTCTTACCCATCTTGAACTGACGGCAGGGATCGGATGCGGCGGCCCAGCTTGGAATTCCAGACCTAAACAAACACGACTTCGGTGACCTTAGACGTCGGCTAGGTCAAATTCGCATACACGAAGGTCGGGCTGTACTCCAGATCTTTCGCCGCTCAAACTCGAATCTGAAAAAGCGGATATGCATTTGTATACAGTGGAGGTCAAACCTGATAAGTAGCCAGGCTCGAAGGGGGAAATGGGCGTGAAGTTCGGTGAAAGTCCGTGCAGGGAGGTGCCGCAGTGATATGGTAAATACAATGTTGACTACTTCCAGAACCCCTCTCCTTAGTCTGCGCCTAGCTCGACCTTCAGATTGGCAATCGCCTGTTCGAGCGAAGGCGGTTCGTGGTGTACAGATTGTTTCGGCGCACCACCATGGCCTGAAGCAGCGGCGGCGGCTTCGCGTGCTTCTCGTTCCGCCCGTCTTCGTCGAGCGGAAGGGAAGTCTGGAGCAGGAAGGTTGAAGAATACCCAGGGCTGATTCAATCAGCTGGGAATAAGCGGCAAGCGGCTATCTTACTGGAACGCAAGCAGCAACGGCTCGACGCATCCCGATGGTAAGACATTGCAGACCGATTTGATATGCAGCTGCTCATTTCAGCGGCGTCTTAGCTGAAAGCTCACCGTTCATCCAGCCGAAGCCCTCCCTCGGTACGTATCGGAAGTCGGTACCTTGATTGCCGCTGACTGTTAACTCACATACAGTTGCTCACTCACTATTCAGCGTCCACCATGTGACTCAACTCTACCGCGTCGAACTTCTCGGGCACAATGCCGTTAAAGTCAACGAACGACAGAGTCATCCTGATATCAGCCGAGTCTTGAAGCGTCGGCTTACATGTAGACCCAACGGTAGGCGAGCCGAGCGGAATCATCCAGGAATCCATAGCGCTCAAGGCCGACCCAGGCCATGATTTGGTGAGGTGGCCAGCTGAAAGGGTAGTCTGAGAAGGGTCAGGGCGGACGTAGTCTACGATGCTGGAGCTTACCCCACTGTCGATTGGGCCGGTCAAGAGAGATGATGCCTCTCGACTCCTCGGTACCCGAGACGAGTCCTCCGGCGACCTCAAACTTGGGCAGAGCGAACCGACTGATGTCAGCGCCGCTTACGGCCGGTTGACCTACACAAGCTTCAGAGCCTGCTCTTCCGAGGCACACCCTGCCCACAAGGGCCACAACGTTGTGACAGACTCGTACCGCGCTTGTCTTCGCGCCTTGGTGTCGTAATCAAAGTACATGCCCAGGCCGTCATTCCAGCAAAGACGGTCCATTGTGTCCTTGCGGGTCGCAGCCCGGTTATACCAGTACTTGCTATCCATTTTTCGAGATGTGGAAAGCTCGCGAGGAGCACCCGGTGCCAGACTTTCTGGGGTTATAGGCCAAGGCGAGAGCTCGAATTCTTCATCTAGCTCGAGTTGATCGTTGAAGATGAATTGGATGGCCTGAGCTATATCATTTTCATACTGAGATCAGCGAAGAACATCTCTTCGGCTCACTTTATAAAGCAGCGAGTTCAGATCCACCGTGGCCAGATCGGCGCACTTCTTATCCAATCGATATGTCGTGTCATGGCCAGATTCTCGCACACCCCGATCGTGTAGGAAATACTCATCAAGCTCGGGCTCCGGGATGGTTCCGTCATTGTACCGGTCAATGTACTCATTGACGGAAATGCCGAGTCGTTGAGCGAAGGGTTGGAGAATATGTGTAAAATGCGTAGCTTCGGTCTCAGGAGGAATACCAAGACCGGCGGGTCGATAGCGAGAAAGACCGGAGTGAGGGTCTAGAGCGGGTTCGACAAGCCAATATGCGTGGTACTCCTTGATCGCCGCCTTTATTGCACGCTTTAGCCAAGCTTTATTCTGCTCCATCTTCGTCCGATCGAGCTGATTAAAGATCTGAAGAGCGAGATCGGTAAAGAATGGCGGTTGCGATCGGCATAGGTACTTTCGTCAGCTTTATCCCAGACATAGCACTCACGTAACTGCGGTTGCCATTCAGAACCTTGTTGTAATGCTTGATTTCGAAGATGCAGTGGTTGACAATACTCATCGCAAGGTCAATCTTACCGTCGACGAGGAGACCCAGGGCCATGAAGTACTGTCATTAGCCGAGCATCAAATGGTCGACGTACGCTATCCCAGCCGTACTTCTCGTTGAATCTCGCGCCAGGAACAATAAAGGGCAGAGCCTCGAGCTTGACCTTGTTCGTGACTGGGTCCACCTTGCGGTCCATAGCGAGCGCAAGGATTCCAGGCTCGTTATTCAATGCCTTGACAAACGCAGGATCGTCACATTTGAGCGGCAACATGACCACTTCGAGGTGAAGATTCGGCTTCTCACGGGCACTGGAAGTCAGCCTGAGGGATTTGTGAAGACTTGCATCTGTCGGTAATGCTCCGCCATTTCCTCCTCACCGTACGGGACATATATCAGGGCTCGCATTTGCCTTGAGCGATTCTTCGGGTCGGCACACGCGACCTCGAGGCCTTCTGCGTCGATTCTTCGGGTAAGAGCATTCCAAAACGAATTCTTAATCATGCGGGAAAGACGGTCCACAGGGTTTTCTGCGAGACGCGCCTCATCGAGGACGATGCGTTTGCGGCCATAGTCACGGGCAAGAGCGAGCTCTTGCAGCAGGTTGGACAGCATGTACGTGCCCTGACGTCAGTATGCTCTTTATGACGACTCACCCTGATGTCAAAGGACTTGTGCGCATTGGAGCTAGCGGTACCCAGGGATAGGAGTTTTGGCCCGGAATCGTAGATGGAGATTTGGAAACTGTCGTCAGCGGGGACTCAACCTCAATTGCGCACTTGTTGTCAGTATCCTCCTGTTCAAGTACGATTCTCATCGTCTCCTCGACGTCAATCAGGAACCGACGCGGGGCCGAAGGTGTGATCTCGTCTTCCATTGAGCACACTCAGTCTGTGTAACTCACCATGCGACAATCTCCGATTTCTAGAGATAGTCTCCCCGCCCATCTGCGGCGGTCTCCTCTTGTTGTAGCCCGTCACATCCGCCTGCCATCAGCTTGATCCGCAGGTAATGACATACGTTGCTAAAAGTCCTCGCCCGACTCCACACTTCCTTCCCTCCGTAATACTCTGCGGGTTCGCTATGCACATGTGGCAGTGCCGCTTCCCGATGTCCGATGTCGCCTTGCGGCCGAATGACTGGAAGGGCGAGTATAGGCGGGGAGGTGGATTTGGGAGTTGGAGTTTCGGCGAACCTGGCTCGCTCAGCAGGATCGTCTAGGCGATTGCCAATATCCTCGTCATTCGGAGTGGTAGAAGCCGTGGCGCGGTTCGACGGGGGGACATCTGGCTGGATGAACAGTAGGTTACGAGGCGCAGGTAGCTGGCGGATGTCAGCGGTGTTGAGTTTGCCAGACTCACCCTTGGCTTGACGTCTCCGTAGCTCCCGTTCATACCGGTTGAGACGGAGGATCCTCCACAGCTGGTTCCGGGAAGATGGACTGGTTACTGGCTCAGTATCTCTTGAGACGAAGATTCCAAAAATCTGACCATGAGTTAGCGGTGATTTGTGTGAGGGAATGGGGTGCGAAAAAGCGTGTGACTCTGCTACGCACAGCTATGGGTCCTGTTTGATGCAGGATTCATGCAACTCGCCGCAACAATGAGTTCCAGAGCGTGAGTCGTCTAGAGAGCGGATGAAACGAGGTGAGTCAGATCTAGGGGCGAGTTCAGCAAAGGTGGGCAGATAGGAAAGCACTCGAAAGGGGTTTTAGCAGAACAGAGGACTAACCTCGGATAGACGTCCTTTGATCGGTTCAAACAACGCGGCCGTCCAATTAAAGCTCTATACGTCCGAACGGAGGAAGGTAGGTCGGTAGGTGAATCGGATGACGAGCTGGATTCGTATGAATGGCTCGAGCTCCGAATGGCCCCTCGAGTACAGGTGTGATGGGAGGAGACCGATGGAATGTAGTGCGGTGCGTGCAGCGAAACTAGACTCTGTGGGTAGCTGAGCTCGTGTATCACGCCGAAGCGAGTGGAATCTGAGCTAGAACAGGCGGTAGACGATAGCGTTCTTCGTTGAAAACGCATGTATAAAATTATTCCATGCCAAACCTTCAGCAAGCCTGCTCCGATTCGGCTCTGCACCGATGCCTGTCGCTGGCTTAAATACCTGTACTCTGAGTCCCTTTGTAGCCCAAAGCGTTATCCCAGTTTCCTCTTGATTCCACTCCCTGTCTCCTTGAGCGTGCGCTTCTCCCCCATGCGCTCAGACAACCCTTTATGGTCAGTCACGTTGTGTCAAGTGACATCAATTGACTCGTGATCCGTCAGGGAGATCATCGAGCCGTACCTCGTCCGCTTGGGCCTCTACACTGTCTCAGACCCGAGTGAGTCTGATGGGCCATACGGCGAGCCAATCTTCCTAGCGTATGGACGCTACCTGCTTCCCCCTCACCCACCTCACTTGTCCTTGATACAGGACCCCGCCGTCTCCCACACTTACCGTCGCATCTTCTTACCTCCGTATGAAGCATTTCCGACTCGACAGGAGGCGTACGACAGTACCGCGGTCACCCACGCAGAAGACGTTGAGCTCACCGCGGACGAATTGCGAAGTGGATTAGCTCGAGGTGGAAGGTGGGTGTTTTACAGCATCTGGGAGGTGACGGAGGAGCCCAAGGGAGGCTGGGAGGCAGGCGGGAGAGGTCGTGGGAGAGACATGGTTCTCATTCACGGTCGGTAGCGCTCGAGCGACTTTCGAAAACACTACTCATGCGACACTCCGCTCAGGCCTCAGTGACTACGGATTGCGGTACGCTCCGCACGTCCATCACTTCCTCATGGCGGGCTTCCGCGTTATTATCCCAGACCTCCCGGCAGTGTGTCTTTTCCATCCCTTTGGCGCTCTGCGTTGACAGCGAAAAGTACGGTCGTTCGACAGGGTGAGTGAGGATATGAAGACACGGCGCCGCTGACTGCATCGTAGTATCCACTCGCATCTCCCTTCTCTCCTCTTATTGCCAGCTGCGCTCCACGCCGTACTCACGGACATGGTCCAGAATGACGTGAACCGCGGTCGAGAGCAGAGTCAAGTCTTCTTGAGCGGAGCGTGAGTTGTATTACGAGCTCCGAGCACAACGATGACCAGATGATTGCAGGTCAATGGGTGGGTGGACAGTGTAAGTCCTGCTCAGTAAGCACTGGGCTGAAGCTCCAGACTCTATTACCTCATGAAATATCCTCCGACTTCGTCCCCGATGGGAGTGATATTTTCCGCAACTCAGGCGAACAAGCCTCCTCCTGTCGAAGGCTTAGAAAAAGATAGAGTGCAGATCGCCGGAGCCTTCGTGCTCTGCCCTATGGTGGAAAGTAAGACTGATGTATTTCCCAGTCGTCGCTGAGATCGATACAGTTGCCAAGAATTCACGGCCATCCTGGATCGTGGAGCGTATCGGGCGTGTCATTGTTTCTTTCGCGGGTGCTCTACCTCTTGCCAAGTCAGTCCGAGGTGAGTCATGTGAATGGAGACATCGGAAGCTGATCTGGGGCAGGAAACGTGTCAGATGATCCAGCGGTGGAGACTGACTTCTACGCGGATCGTACGCTTGCGACATCTGGCGGCTGAAGGATAGGCTGATCTGCGTAGCACTTTGTTATCACGGATACCTTCGAGTCGAGACGGGCTTGGCCCTGCTTGAAGGAATGACTGAGCTTGAAAAGCGGGCGAGCGAGATCGACATTCGTGAGCCAATGTCAAGACGCCAAGCTGAGCTGATACGTGCCTCAGCCATCCGAATAATTCACGGCTCGGGAGACCGAGTGACGAGTCACTTGGGCACTCTCAAGCTGTTTGATCGATTGCCAAATGAAGACAAGGAAATTGAGATCTACGAGGGTTACGAGCATGGTGAGCAGTTCAAAATCTCCGTCTACCGTCAATCGATTGAGACATGTTGGCTTCCCAGTCATGATCAAGGTGAGCCTCCCCAACTCTAACGCGGTACCATACCCACGTCTCCAGGTGGGTCGAGATACTGCGGACGACGAGAAGAGGCAAAGAGTACTGGCGGACTGGAGGAGCTGGCTTCTGCAGCGATGCTAGATGGGTAGTCCCGACGAGAAGCACTTCGTATCTCTTGTATGGCGTTCAAAGCCATCCCCGTCACTACTTATGGGCGTCAAAACTTCCCGCTACCTCGGCGTCTCCACACCGTACAAACTAATTTTGCGAGAGCTTCTGTGCTTCATTTCCCCATGCGTAAGGTGTTGAACGATCTTGCAGCAGCTCCCAGCTTGTATGCCAAAAATCTGTTTGGATCTTGGACTGATGCGTAGCTATGGCATTTCGCAACGATGCAAACCATGGCTCCCTCTCAAAGTGCCACAAATAGCTGTAAAAAGCGAATTTCTGTCCTTGTGGTACAGTCAAAGCAGCACAGGCATGGACTGACTCCCATGTACAATTACTGAACCCAGTGAATATGAGGCTGAGCAGTCTCAGTCTGTGAAGGACCTTGCTCCATTTCTGTACTTTTGTGGGTAAAAAGAATGAGGTCGGTTCTGGTACCCAAGGGCCGCCACAAACAAGTCTAGAAAAATGCCCGAAATCTGTCGACGCGTGTGTTAGACGCGTAGAGGGGAAAAAAACACACAATCATCCAACCAAGGAATGCTCCCCTCTCTGATTCTTGATATTCTCTTCTCTCCTCTTCGAAGTCCTCTCAACATCTCGAAATCCACGTCTGAACTATCGTCAAGCCTCTTCCAGTAGATCCTCTGCAGGTCAGTTTACTCTCCACCGAGGTCGTCTAGGAGGACCGTGCTCATCATGTCAAACAATCGCCTCTTCCCCGGTGCACCGACCTCCTGTTTTGATCCATCTCAAACCGTGCTTGCCTCCGCCCATCCTGCCATTCCTTACTCTTCAGTCACTCGTCTTTCTACGAATAAGCCTTCTCGGACATCTAGAGCGATGCGTGAGGTGATCTCCGTAAGTCTACCTTCATCTCCATCGCTCGACACCAAGTTGATTGATCCTTCATCACCTTTCAGGTCCACGTTGGTCAAGCCGGTACGTCTTTGTCTCGACCATGGAACTGTCCAGTCTCGTCCTGCGCTCATCAAAGTGACAGGTGTCCAGATCGGTAATGCTTGTTGGGAGCTCTACACCATTGAGCATGGCCTGAGCGTGAGTCCACTCCCTGCGATACTGCCCGTCTGGTTCCAGTCTGGTTCCAGGTCAACGAGCATGCTGACGAGTCAACTCTCCTCTGCCCATTCTCTCCTCTGCTCCCGCCAACGTCCATTACCCCTCCAATAGCCTGATGGGCGTCTCATGGAGGGCTCGCCGTCGAGTAATGATGATGGCTTCTCAACCTTCTTTTCGGAGACTGGAGCGGGCAAGCACGTTCCAAGGTCGCTCTACGTATGTTCATGTTCTGTCTCTGACCATCGAATTGCCTGACAAAGCCAGGTCGATCTCGAGCCCAATGTCATCGACGAAGTGCGCAACGGCACTTATCGCAGCCTATTCCACCCGGAGACAATGATCACAGGCAAGGAAGATGCGGCAAATAACTGTGAGCCCATTTTCTCGGTTCCAGCTGACAAGACAGACGCCCGCGGTCACTATACAATCGGGAAAGACCTCGTCGACACTGTCCTTGAGCAGGTCCGCCGGCTAGCCGACAACTGCTCAGGTCTTCAAGGTTTCTTTGTCTTCCACTCTTTCGGGGGTGGCACAGGCTCGGGCTTCGGAGCGCTGTTGATGGAGCGCCTTTCCACTGATTACGGCAAGAAGTCCAAGCTCGAGTTCTCCGTCTACCCAGCGCCGAAGATGTCCACTTCGGTCGTGGAGCCGTACAACTCAGTCTTGACCACTCACACCACTCTGGAGCATTCGGACTGCTCCTTTATGGTCGACAACGAGGCGTGAGTCTGCATTCACAAACAGGGCTGATCTGTAGTATCTACGACATTTGTCGCCGGAACCTCGGCATATCGTCGCCCTCCTTCACCAATCTCAACAGGCTCATCGCGCAGGTTGTGTCCTCCATCACCGCCTCTCTTCGCTTCGATGGATCCCTTAACGTCGATCTGAACGAGTTCCAGACCAATTTGGTACCGTGAGTGTGATGCTGAGTGTCTCGTGTTTCGCTGATCCCATCAGCTTCCCGCGGATCCACTTCCCGCTCGCAACCTACGCCCCCGTCATCTCCGCCGAAAAGGGTGAGGAATCAAAGAGGTTTGGCTGACCGACAGCCTTCCATGAGTCCAACTCGGTCTCAGAGATGACAATCTCCTGCTTCGAGTCGAACAATCAGATGGTCAAATGCGATCCCCGCCAGGGCAAATACATGTGGGCGGCCTCTAGATGACAGGGACCCGACTGATGGACCTTATAGGGCGTGTTGCTTGCTCTACCGAGGCGACGTTGTCCCTAAAGACGTCACTGCCGCAGTAGCGAACGTCAAGACCAAGAGGACCATTCAGTTCGTTGACTGGTGTCCGACCGGGTTCAAGGTGGGTCGACGCGCAGGTATGCGTGTCTCGCTGACCACGAGCAGCTGGGCATCTGCAACGAGCCGCCTGCTCTCGTTCCCGGCGGCGACCTCGCCAAGGTGTCCCGCTCCGTCTGCATGTTGTCAAACACCACTTCGTGAGTTCAGCCCCACAGCTCTGACTGATGTCAGTATCGCTACCGCTTGGGCCCGTCTGGACAACAAGTTCGACCTGCTGTACTCAAAGCGTGCCTTTGTTCACTGGGTGAGTTTTCATGTGAATGCTTACGTGTTCTAACGGCGTGTAGTACGTCGGCGAGGGAATGGAGGAGGGCGAGTTCTCCGAGGCTCGTGAAGATCTCGCCGCGCTCGAAAAAGACTACGAGGAAGTTGGAATTGACTCCGTCGAAGCCGAGGAGGAGGAAGGAGAATATTAGGCTCGAGGTCTTTCCAGTTTGAAGCGCCGACTTTTGATACCTCTCACCCGCTAGTCCTTCCTTTTCGTTTTAGCTCATCCGAAATTGTGCCCTCGGAGACTTGCGCAGTGTCAGCGTCCATGCTACAAGCGAATGAGTTGAATTGCAAGCGGCAATTCCAATTCTCGCCTTCTTTCCTGACTTGAGGGAAATCGCTAGAAAAATGGCGAATGCAGAGTAGGATATCGGTAGGATTGGCGCGAGCCAGAGGTCTGGCATTCGAAGAGTAGTCATCGATCTGCCACTGTGTGTACCCCAGTCTATTACTGATTATGCAAGCGAGAACGGAGTGAGTCAGATCACGAGACAGAGCTGACGATAGCTCCCATCCTTCCCGGACCTCGACAGGTCTCCAGAATGGTCCAAGCTTTCCGGCAAAGGCTCCTTATACATCTGTAGTCCCCCCTCTCTCCCCGCCGGATGAGACCCCTCTCGACGATGAGAGCAGCGACCTTCCCTCATCTCGCGATGATCTCGGATCGGAATTTTCCAAAACGGATCAGACAATCTCATGTCGACCCCGCTGGGACGAGGGCGGCACCGTCATCAATCGAAACGGCGTACATCCGCTACAATATCCTCAGCCGATACCTCCAACCTCAAACAGCTTTCGGAAATCCTCGACGTCCTTTTCGAGCTCGTTTTCATTCTTCGCCTGTGACCGGTTTCCTCTCGCCGATGTGGATGTCTAGCATCGATGAAGAAGCTGGGAGCGATAAGGACGACGAAGACCTGCTTACTCCGGATCCAATGGGGAGGAGATTGACCCTTTCAAAATACTGGCACCGTACTACGATGTAGGTTCATGTTACTTTATCAGAGCTGATTCCAGAAGCCGATATCCAGCTCCACGTGCAAGCTCGAGGAGGAAGATCTTATTTGGAGCCACGTCCCCACCAAAGCTATCGACTTTTCCGCTATCAAAGGCCATCTCCCCCGAGATCCACGGTATAAGCGTCCCATCGTCATGGCGATACTCTGCATCATGCTCTTTGGCACTTTCCGCATACTTTCTTCCTTTCAACAGGCAATCGAACGATCCGCTCTCATAAGACAGGGGGTACTGGGTGGCAGGGACCAGGGCGGGCGTCGCAGCTGAAGCAAAAGTATGTTCAACCAGGTCGACGCGAGTTTATTCCGCAGTCTCAGGTTGACCCCGAGCTTGGCTTTATACTGGAAGCCCGAATCGAGATGTTCTCGAAATCCATGGCAAGCTGTCGTAATACCGCGAGCTGCTCGCCTCATGAAAGCCTAATGGTCGGAATTTACAGGAGAGCGTCCGTTTCCGTCACACCATCCTGATCGAACAAAACCTCATCTATAACAATCATGAACACATCTATCCATCTAAGGCATAATGCACTCGTGCTATCTTGGCGAATTTTCCGTTTCCTGCGAATCTCGGTCTTGAGTCAATGTCCCCCAGCGAAAAAGCCCGTATGTCTGCCCCGAAATGAACATTCCTGTACCGTTGAACACGATATCCTCAGAGGAAAATCAGCCGCGCGAGCCCGGGCGACCTTGGTCATCGATAATATCCGCCTCGGCTTATCTCCCTGGACAGATTTGCCTTCTGACCTCACTGAGCCTTCGCCTTCTTGAAGGCAGGTACGTGTGGCCGGGGTACAAGCCGCGTCCGTAGCCTATGATCTCGAGAAGTCAATATCCAAGCTGCGATCCCCGGTTGGAACAGCAGAAACGGAGGGAGCGCAACTGGTTGTCTTTCCCGAGGCTTTTCTGAGCGCCTATCCAAGGAACCTAGATTTCCAGATCGGCTCTCGCTCGGTCGAGAAGAACCCGGAATGGTATGTTCGATATGTAAGAGTGAGTGGGATCTGCGGATGAGACACTCTCCATCTCTGATCGCGTTCGTCAGTCCAGCGTCAAGGTGCCCGAGGGAGTCGAAGGTCAAGACTGGCTCGCAGGAGTGTCCTCGCAGCAACCCGAAGATGACTTCTGGGCTTTCCAGCAGTTATGTCAGACTTCGCTTGACCATGATTTGGTGAGTCCTACTTACTACATGGTCTCTCCTGCTGAATCCACTGAAGCACTTATCCATCGGAGTGGTCGAGTGCTCGCTCGTTGGCGCGAAACTTTGGTGTACCAACCTCTTGTTCGGCCCCGATGGCAGACTCCTTTCCCAGCACCGAAAGCTTCAGCCCACAGCTGCTGAGGGGATCGTGTGGAGTCAAGGAGGAGGATCTTATCCCCCCAACCACCCAAAACACACCGGACCCAAGTGGTGAAGGGGAGAGGGGCTTTAGGCAGCTTGCCGGTCGTGCAGATAGCGATTGGGACGATCGGAGGGCTGATTTGCTGGGAGAGTACGTGGCTCTCGATCACCCAACCTGTGAAAGGGTGTTTACTGATGTTTGGTAGACTACATACCTCTAGCCAGGTATCTTTTGTATCAAAAGGGCGTTGAGATGTAAGCCGCTTCCTGCATCGTGAGCAAGCTAGACTCAATCTTGAGACAGATACACAGCCCCGACAGCAGATGGACGACTGACCTGGCTTCCGTCAATGCAACACGTCGCACAGGAAGGCAGATGCTTCGTCGTATCTGGCGAGCTCTGCGGGGCGAGTATGTCTGAAGGCATTCCTCAGTCAACCAGTACCAAACAGCTGCCGACTTTCCCGAACATTACCCTGCTCGTATGGCAAGTTCGACCGAGAGGCGATCAACGCCTTCGAACAATGGCCAAGACGCTTCTCCAGAGGCCAACGGAAAGAGTAATTCAGTGTGGTCTAGAGGCGGCAGCTGTATCATAAATCCACTCGGAGAGGTGCTGGCCGGACCTTTGTGGGACGAGGAGGGGATCCTCTACGCAGACGAGAGTTCCAGTGCGAGCTTTGAAGCGGGTCTCATACAAGTTCAGCTCGACCTTGATTCCTTGCCCAACGCCAAGCTTGACTTCGACCCGGTCGGACACGACTCTCGGCACGATCTGCTCTTGAGACTACTCAACGAGGGTTGAAGATGAAGTGATTGCATTTCAGACATGTAGGGGAGTGAAATCTATGCTGTGGCTTTGTATGCATGATTCCCACGCTTTGAAGCGTCGTACTCTTCTCCAAAAGTAGGTGCCCTCAAACGAGCTTCCGCCCCTCGTACCGTTTTGATGATATCAGGCCCACGTCTCCAAAGCGTCTTGAAATCTCCAAATTTTACCTCGACGCCCATCTCTCCTTCCTTTGAGCGCGTAATAATCCTACCAATAATTCGTTCCCGAGGTCCGGAAGTTTCGCAGACGAGTTCTTCCATCGACCCTCCTCCGCCTGATTCATTACCGATCAATATCCGTCATTTTTCCAGCCATTGACTCGGAGCCCATTCATGTCAACGACCTTGTCTGCTCGCGTCGGCCCAGGTGTCATCAATCCAACCGGTTTTGAGTCTTGTGCCCGCTCCCGAAGGCTTCCGACATTAGCAAGGAGCAGAGACGGGGCGTAGTGCCAGCGGACCGCCGCAGAGCGGCCGTTCAGGGCGGAGAGCTAGGCAAGGGGATCAAGGCGACGACTTGATAAATAATCCGCTTGAGAGGCGGAACATCATTGCTGGGATAGGCGATGGAGAAGAACCCGGAAGCTCAGAGGGAACGAGATCGATGCGTTCAAGGACGGAACTTTTCACGACACGATCCCTCAACTTGCCAGGATTCGCTTGAGAGTGGTGCATCGGAAAGCAAAAGTACATGTCAGTACGTCGTCCGTCTCATGTTCGTCGCTCAAAGCTCGATTGGGATCGCTACTCTAGTCCGACCTGCAATGTCAACCCCTCCACTGTTCGCCCCTCCGCCCGGGAAGGCCTCCTCCTCACTCATCTCTTCACCCATTATCACCCCAACGTCTCAAATCATGCAGTCTACCTTGTCCTTCCCGTCCACTTCCGACTCAGCAGCTGCCTCTTCCTCATCTCTCCACCGTCGGAACTCTAGGTCATCTAATCGCTCCGGGCTTGTACCTTCGCCCCATAACGGTAGTGCCAGTTTGATTGGCGGACGATCGTCACCTCAGGCTGAGAGCTCGACCTTGGTTAACGATCCTCGTCAACCAAGGTTTTCCGCCCCGAGGTCACTGTCTCGCCAAAGTTCAACGAAGGACAGCAAAAGACCGTCCAGCCTCCTGATAAGAAAGGAATCGAGCAAAGGGAAGGGGAAGCAAAAGGATGATGTGCCCATGTCATCCGACTGGCCAAAGCCGAGCGAAGGCCAGGAAGGATGGCGGAGTCCCATGTCGGAAAGTAGCAATGCCGAAGTGTGAGTCGACCGCTGCTTTTCAATAGCTGACCCCTTAGCATCGAGACACCTCAATTGATTGTGGAGCGAGATCCGGGAACCGGCAGGAAAATGATCAACCAATATTTAGTACGCTATCCATGGCATGGCTCTTGTCTAATCCCGCTAGGTGCTGGAAGAAATAGGCCATGGCTCTCATGGGAGAGTGCGTCTGGGACGAGACATGTCTGTGGATCTACCAGCAGGCGAAGAGGGGGATATCGGCCTAGGCATCATGGGCAGTGCATTCTACGTGGGTGATCAGCTTGTTTCCGTCGCTGACAAACAGGCCATCAAGATTGTCGATCGCAATCCGAAGAAGAAGCGTTTGACGGGATTTAGCGGACAGAAAGGCGGCATCTCGCGGAATGACGGTGGAAAATTGGTCAATGAGAGCGAGTAAGCGACTCACTCGGGACACACGGCGCTGACAGGGCAGAATTCGCAAGGAGATCGCCATTTTCAAAAAGGTCAATCACCCGAATGTCGTACGGATGAAAGAGATCATTGACGACCCGGATTCGAGCAAGCTTTACATGGTACTCGAATACTGCGAAAACGGGGAGATACATTGGAAAGATGAGGAAGGATCACCTGCCCTCAGCGTCGGTGAGATTCGGCGGATTTTTCGCGATACTCTCTTGGGTTTGGAATATTGTCAGTCGCTACATCCACATTGTCGCTCATTTTCAGTGCACCATCAGGGCATCATACATCGCGATATCAAGCCCAGCAATCTCCTTCTCGCAGGCAGTGGTGTCGTGAAAATCTCCGATTTCGGCTGCTCCCACTATTCCGAGGCGCTCCGCGTTGCATCGGCTCAAAGTGGATCTGAGGGTGAGGAATACATCGGCGACGTCGAACTCGCAAAAACCGCCGGCTCCCCGGCCTTCTTCGCTCCCGAGATGTGTTATTCCGGCCTTGAAAACGATTTCGGACCCCGCCGGTCACTATCGCCTCCAATTTCAACGGTCCAGGAGATTCCTGCACTCACTCTTCGCCCACCCTCGGTGGTAGAAGATCACGTGGAAACCAATTCCAGTCGATCGGATCCACTCGTCACGTCCCCCGGCGGGCGGACTTTCCCGTTGAAACCGACTCTCAGTAATGACTCTAGCCTCTCGCGGCGTCCAGATCCCGCAAGAACGCATTCTTCGTCGACCATTCAACAACGGGAACGCCTGCCAATGACCAATGCCATTGATGTCTGGGCTCTGGGCGTTACGCTATACTGCTTGCTATTCGGTAAAACTCCATTCGACGCCCCGAATGAATACCTCCTCATGCAAGTCATCCCGACCGCGGATTTTGAAATTCCCCCATTCATGGGCAAAGACCGTATGCAGACAGGCCGGCAAGGAGGACTCCGCGAGAGCGAAGAAGCGACGGAGTGCCTCGATTTGCTGAGGCGTTTACTGGAGAAGGATCCCGGGAAGCGGATCTCTCCGGAACAGGCCAAGGTGGGTGGCTACTTGTTGCCATAGCTGATATCAGCGTCATCCTTTTACTCTCCGTGGCTTATCAGATCCCACTGCGTGGCTCGCAAGCACCGATCCTCATGCTCAAACCTTCGTCACTGTCTCTAGCGACGAAGTAGCTGCCGTTGTCATCAAATCGAGCAGTTTTCGGGACAAATTCCGCAAAGGCATCAAGTCGATCTCGCATAAACTCCAAATTTTTGGTGCGAATGGGCGAAATCGGAGCCGCAGTATAGGAGACGTGGACAGCGCAACCTCAAGCGCACATGCTTCAAATCGCCCTTCGAACACTAACAGTCAGCTAAGTCTGCAAGGAACACCTCAGAGCACGCCCAACAAACTCAGCTCTGGCTCAAGAGTGGCATCGGGCGGTAAGGATTCTTCTCCGATCATCAGTCCGCAACCACCCGGTAGTCTCTCCCGCCGCATTTCCACCCTCGGAACAAGAGCGCTGGACGTTCCTTCATCTCCCAGACCCCAGACTATTCAGCTAGCCTCGCCAGACCTGAGAACCGAGCTCATACCGACAATATCCAATTTCAACGGACAGCCTGTCAACCGGGCTACGAATGGACCTGCGAACCACTCTGGCCACCGGGGCTTCGTCGTTCACCGCAATCTCTCCTCCCAACCCGTTGCGCCAGGTCATCGAGCGCCGACACTGGCTGCCCCGATCACAACCAATCCTCCTCACTCCCCTCGACCGATGGCCTCCTCTAGCTCTCTCGACAAGCTGAAGAATGCTGCCGATATGTCGCCCGCCAAAAACCTTCGCCGTCGCCAATCAAGTGACATCGACGGCCGTGGGTTGCAGCGATCCCCGAGCGACACGTCCAGTATGGGGAAAGGATTTGGTAGCAAACTCGTGAGGTTGCTGTCCCGGAACAGCAGCCAGCGGTCACGTTTGCGCAAGAAGGACAAGGGTGCGAACGGATCGTCGGATGTCGACGAATCCGTCTTCGCGTCAGCCGGGACATCGCCTGCTGATGCCATCCATCGCGGTAGTCTGGAAGGCCTACCCATGCCTAACGTGGCTGCATCCGAGTCGGGTTTTCCTTCACCAGGATTTGGCGGCCTGCCAATCGGAGATCATCTCGATCGTCCGGGTGCGCTGACATGGGAATCGCGGCTTCGCAATGGTTCATCAATCAGACGAGGTTCGAGCCTGAGCGAAGAGTTCACCCGAGGCGTTGACGAGGAGGAATTCGACTGGAACGAAACTCTTTCCGATGATGACGACTACGACGATCGTGCAACGAAACCTGTCCTTCCCAATAGTGCCCCGAATCTCACGCCACATTGCCGGTCGTCAAGCAACGGCATACTGGGCCTTGAGATTGATCCCTTACCCATACCGCCTCCGGCCTCGATCGCTCCCACTCTGGCCGCCATCCCGGTCTCCTCTCCTCTTGGACCCGTTGACCCTGCAGCAACCCCTGCTTCGCCGCGACCACAGCCCACGAACTCAGCGCCGACCAGTCCATCGCTCCCGTCAGAATTTGGTCACAGATCACCATCTCGCGCTACTGCTAGAGCAGCTCATTCGCCCTTACGTGCCAATTTTGCCGCAGATCGGGCTAGAAGTCCGCTCGGCGTCGGAGAAGACGTCAAAAGCAGTACCATGCGGCTTGGTTTAAGTCGGCAGACAAGCGCTCCGATGCCAGAGGACGGTGAGGCAGATGAGGGTCTCGCCATCTCGATCGGTAGTCGCAGAGGGAGGAAAGTGTCCATACTAGGGAAAAAGTCTTACTTAGAAGATTGATTATCCCTGATCAGCAATGAAAGCTTGTCTTCCAGGATGCGAATCGTGGCATCAAGCGTAGCATAGGCACTGAGCCTTACATGAAAGTATATGAACATTACGTGGGTATAGACCTATGGACGCTACCTGCCTTTGCGCTGTAGACCTAGGGACTCCTCGCCGGTATTTGGTAGAACTATTTACGTTAATCAAGGCTATCAGAAGTTACGGGTAAACGGAGATATCAACAGCTACGGTGTATGACAGCTACAGGGTATGGAGTACGGCTATGTCTGGAAATACGGTATGATTAAAAAGACGACCAGCATCAGAAGAAGTTCGCCGCAATCTGAGGGAGAAGACTGCTAACGATTAACACGAGATTTGCGGATGAGAATCGTGTAACTCACGAAGCAGCACCCACACCCAGGCCGAAGATGAGGGCACCCCAAGCGACTCGCTTGGCTGTCTCTCCCATGCTATTCTGGTCGACTCTCTTGCTCCTCTTCACCACTCGTTCCTTGCCAGCACCACCCGAAATAACCACCGCCTCATCTGTACCCTTGACCCTCTTCACTCCTCGGCTCTCCTCACCAACCTCGTGACCCTGATCCTCGAGCTCCTCTCCGGCGGCGGCCCGAAGCCGCAACTCACGTTTGAGATCCATGACCAACTGCTTGGCGGACTGAATCTCCGCCTCCATGTCTACCTGTGCACCCGGCTGTGTTGTGAGAGTAGTCGTGGCTTCCAGCGTCAGATGTCGCCTATCATCGTCAATGGCCATATCGTCTTGAGCAGCGGCAGTTCCGGGGCGAGGGCTCTGCCTCCGCTGACGCTTGGGGATAGGCGAGGCGCTGTCGGCGGTTAGTGATGGAATGGCAGGTCCACTACTGGTTGCCGGTGGGGTGGGCTTCTGGCGGGCTATCTCGTCGGCAGCTTGCTGAGATCGTTGCGACTTGCGGTAAGCGACGTTGGGATCGGGAACGGCTCGGGCAAGGGCCTGCTTCGGATCAGCAAATGTAACCAGATATTCATGGTTGCACTTACCGATACAAGCTCCGAGATACCGTATGCGGGAGCGAGGTGGATGGCAAGATGCCTGCTGACCCTGCAAGAAAATCAGCCATGATCCGGCTGAGGTAGTCCATTGACACGTACCACTGCCCTGCAAGCCTCACGGCTTCACAACCGCGTCCACCGTTTGTGTTGCGGGTGTCATAGGAGGACTTGACCTGGCGGAGGACGTAAGGACATCGCTTCGATGGGGGAGGGGCGACCAACCCAATCCATTTCACGTTTCTCATCGTCCTCTGTTGCGCCGGGGAAGGCGACTTTGTACATTGTGGTGAGAGATACCGCATTGGTGTCATACCGACGGAGGATAAAGGCGTGAGAGTTCGGGCCGGGCTATTCGAGATCAGTAGATGGTCATGCACGCCGTCGACATTACTCACAGTTGGCACCTTGATCCTACCCACGACAATCTCCCTCGCCTCGCGAACAATAGTCTGGAATTTCACGATAGTGACATCTTCGGGCACTAGGGAACAAGAGTGTCAGGTCAAGGAGTAAAACAGAAACATGTAAGACTCACAGTTCATCAGATGAGGGTTTCTCTTCTCCTCTGGTAACCTGGGTCTGTTTTGATTCTGAGGGATCGGAGTGAGATCATATTGGCCGGCGTCTACGTTCTCGGAACCAGGATAAGGCGGGGGTGGTACTCTGCTGAAAGTGGCGATGTCCGAGTCGACGGTATTGGTGGGAGCATGTGGCATGGCGATGAAAGTAAATGGAAACTCTGCTCGAGACAGAATGAAGTCAAGAACAGGGGGATACGTCCAAACGCAGGCTCTGATGCGCCACCATTCTCCGAAACGCCGATAAAGTGGCGACACGTGCGACCCGCTTCAACAAAACTTTCTGTGACCCCAAAATTCAGGACCACTAATCAGACTTCTCCAGTCACCATGCCAAAGTCAAAGCGAGCCAAAGTCACAACACTGTCCAAAACGCCCATAAGGAGTACAAAAGCTTCCAAGACATCACTCGTCAACGAGGTTCGAACCCAGCTGGATCATTATGATCATGCTTGGCTGTTCAGCGTTGGCGATATGCGAAACGAGGGACTCAAGCAAGTCAGAGCTCAATGGAGAGGGACAGGTCGATTCTTCTTTGGCAAAGGAAAAGTCATGACCAAAGCTTTGGGTGGTTCGCCTGAAGTGGAATATCGAGATGGATTGAGTCCGCTTGCAAAGGCGAGTCTCCCTTCACGGATGGTCGATTATCTACTCACAAAGAGCAGAGGCTTCGAGGACCGGTCGGCCTCTTTCTCACCTCCCATCCTGTGGACGACACCCTCGAGTGGTTTAAGACGTGGTCCAAACCTGAATACGCACGTCTGGGCGGCCTCGCTACGAGGGATATCACCTTGCCAGCAGGTCAGTCTGGACTCAATCACCGTAATTTCCTTGGATTGACAATATGTATTCCCAAGGACCTCTTCTAACGCCTTATACCGAGCCACCTTCTGGTGACCCTTTCCCGCATTCCATGGACCCCCAATTCCGCGCTCTCGGTCTCGCCAGCACCCTTATCCGAGGGGTACCTTCCCTCAACAACCCCCATACACTCTGTCGCAAGGGCGAGAAGCTGTCCAGTGAGAAATGTAGAATCCTCAAGCTCCTCGGTCTGCAGATGGCTGTAAGTGTATCGATCGCCGTTCTTCAGCTGACATGTAGGACTTCCGAATACAACTCGGATCCCGTTGGTCTCGAGGTCATGGTTTCACAGAGGGGAAGGATCTTTCGCAAGAGGCGGCAACCGGATCGGAGGACGGTTTGATGGACGAAGATTGATTGTTTCTGGTACCCGTCATGCTATGACCGACACAGGTGCAAGATACATCTAACACGACTTACTATACATTAATTCATACAACGCGCTCTGTCGCACTTTTCCGACATTAGATCTCCGTGTCACTGCCCTTCTCCCCCAACAAGGATGTCAATCCTCCTAGAGCTGCGACCTTACCATGACCACTATTTATACTGCGGGTGAGGTGATATTTGAGCCCGTTCGCCTGCTTGTATACCTTCCCGCAACCGGAGATAGGACAGAGAAACCTCTTTTCGCCTTCCGCATCGCTCGCCGAAGCCTCGTCCTTCGCGGCAGCTTTCTCCGCCTTTCTTTGCGCTTTCTTAGACGCCTTGGCTTCGACTTGCTCTGGCGTGAGGGGCCTGCTTCCAAGTCCAGAGTTCGGCGGGGCGAAAGACAGGAGGCTAGGAGGAACCCCATGAGGAGGCGTCTCGGTTCCTTGTGGACGAAAGGCTGTCGCCCATGGGCTCTGAGGTGTAGTAGATTGAAATCCGGTAGTGCGTATACTGGTAGGCTGAGGCATCTGAAGAAATGCGGGGGGCAAGGAGGGCCGATGAGGTTCTTCCATCTCGATGTCCTGCATACCGGGAGGAGTCGGAGCGTCGCCGTGATTCTGGTGAAGGTGAAGACTTCCAGCAGCGATTTGAGGCGGAGCTATGTGAGAGTCCCCACTCATCGTTGCAAACTGTTGAGATGCTTCTGACCGGGAGCCTTGCGCATTCAGGGGATTGCCGTTCTGAGCGGCATTCAGTGCAGCCATTCTGAGGTCAGGAGCGAGATTGGCGTGCTCTTCCTCGTAACTGACCGTGAGCGACAACTCAGTATGTATCGACTTACTGCTCCAAGAGTTCATGCAGGCCGTTCAGCTGTCTGGCGCAACAGCTAAAGTCCTTGACATATTTGGCCTCAAGCTCCCTGTCCCTCTCCCGTCCGAAGCTGGCTCCCATCGCGCCTAGACTACCAACGTAGCTGCCTGATGTTCCCCAAGGTGCTTTGCCAGGAGCCCAATGAGGTGGAGAGATGCTCATGCCTAAGGATGAGGAGCCATGTGAGGACTGTGCGCCTAATGTTGCGGCAGAGAAGGAGAGGTTGACACCGTAGGATGAGGGGTGATAGCCAGAATGCGGATTTAAGGACGGTGAGTGTTGGATGTGATTTGAAGGGTTCTGCGCGTAGCTATCACTGTCCATGAGCCCTCAATTCACTGAAAACCATGTAGAGTAGGCTCACTCTTGTCCCGTGAGATCTTCCCCCTTCAGTAAAGGATCCATTTCGCGTGCGAGGCCTATATTCGCATCATTGCGCATCCCAGAATTCCAGCGCGAGGGTCCGGCCATGGCCGCATTGACGCGGGTGACGTCTTCGTGAAGACCAAAGCTGTCCCCGCCCGCTCGAATCGGATTGCCTTCATAGTCTGTGGTCACCGCGAAAGGCGCGGGCCGAAATGGGATCATAGAGGGCATGTGTATCGCCGGATTTGCGGTCGCTTCCCGCCGAATCCTGGCTCAGACCGTCCAGCGTCGGGGTGAAGTGCGATGACGATCGGGAGCCTATAGAAACCTCTTCAACGTATAAACATAGGGCTCATCTGAGGGCCACCAAAGCAGAATTTGAAGGTGGAAGTACGTCAAAGCATCGGCTGATCCACTAACCCGGACTTACCGAGTGCGGTAATGCCGTAATTCTGATGAACGGCGCGTTGATCTTTGTCGTCTCTTTGGACTATCCTCAATCCGACAATCGTCCTCCTTCTTTCCGATCTTTCCACCATTCGCGACTCGGTCTCATTTCCTATAATCCTGAGATCAAACAATGACGAAAAGGTGGTTCGCGGTTCGAATGAGCCGGCCTCCGGGCGCTACTCTGCTCCTCGTCGCCAAGAGCTCGCTGCTCCATCGCATCGTCCTCGACTGTCGCATCGCCCTGATCTTCTGCGCTGCTCCACATCACCTTGTCACTCTCTGAACCCATCTCGAGACGCTCGGGCTCTCATCTACGAACCGCTCCGACGCTGCCTTGATGCGATCCGTTTCGTAGCTTTTCGGGTCTGCAATCGCCGTTCCCTTTCCGCCTTGGTGACTCAGACTGAAGTCCGCGAGCGACTTAAGCAGCATGGCTTCTGTCGTGGCTCAATAGCCAAGTTTGCCGCAGCGCCGAACTCCAAGCCAGGCTTATATGACATATACGACTTTGTTCAAGCCACTGCAAGTTTTTCTCTTCATAGCTCCGGCAGGTCGTGTAGGTCTTCAGCCTTCCGTATCATCTCGATCGTGTAATGATTTGAATCTCTTGCAGCTCGGTCCGATTCGAATCCCATTGCGCATGGTTCAACGGCGGGTTTCATCGTGACCCGCAGTGTTTGTAGGAGCGCTTGGAATGTTTAGATTGGCATGCTGCAGGTCCATAAAGCTTGCATCGCTTAGGATGACGTGCCAGTGAGAGAACTCTGCCTCATTGTCGCTTAGACATAACGGTAAGCATGATGCCAGAGAAACCCTGATTTGTGACAGCTACACGACCGCAAAGACCTCATGAACCGCGACCGTAAGATTTGCCAATAGCTGCGTCCGCACTCAATCGGGCCTGTCACCTCACCTTTTCTCTTAGATTGAGCTCAGGCAGACCACATACCTCCATGACCATCCTATGAGACGTCTCAGGGAGCTTCCCTGAGCTCGCCACCCTTAGACCTCTGCTCGCTATGCAGGGGGTACTCAAATCAGCGGAATAATGAAGGGCACGTGATCCGGTGCGTGCCTGATTTTTCTTGCTCAACACTATCTCTCAACATCCAATCTCGCATTCGCCCTTTGACCATCTAATTTGGTGGCCGACGCGCCCAGCATGCCCCGCCGTGGACCCCGGCGGTTACTATTGCAATAATTAGAGCGGCTACTCGGACTACACGCCCTTAAGACTCCTCCTGTCACTCCTGCTGTCACGGAGGATCGGATCGGGGGTTCCACAGACTAAGACTGGAACACGGAGTGTCTCTGACTTGTCACTGGAGGTATCGGGGCTGTGACCCAATGAGGTGGACTTGAGACTAGGACGAGAAGTGTGGTATTGAGAACCACGGTTGACGTATGATCCTGAAGGCTCTGTTGTCACGTGGCTGATATGAATAGTTGGTTTCATACCGCTACGCTAGCAAAGCTAAAAACACCAATTGGAAGTCTCGACCTCCGGGAAATCCACCAACTATATACGGGTCAAGTCCCCGACATGACAAGATTAAAGTAAGAGTCACTAAAAGTCACTGAAAGTCATTTAGAGTCACTATAGTTACCTAGCCTACTCATAGCCTCTGCATCTCTAGCCCACGCTACTCGACACTTAACTCGGCTACACCCACGCGTGTCCTCGAGTTATTCCAGCTAAGTTCGACCACGGTAGCCCGACTTTGCCGAAGCTCAGACGATTATCGCCGATTCTAGGAGCTGAGCGTCGGGCCTATTTGCTGGTCGACGTAGTACCGTGACACTCCTGTCCCCCAGACAATCACCGTTTCGCTTTGCCCCTTATCCACCAGTCCACCATTACTCCGCTAATGTTGGATAGACTATCGGCCGCAAGTCTCGATGATGGATGAGCTAACGCACTGCGTTCGCACAATATCCCCTTGATGGAATAATAGCTTGTCTTAATACACTTCCCGCAGCTTGGGTGGGGCCTTGAGAATTAACACTGTACCAACGCCCGCTGTACAAACCCAAAACCGTCAGGATCATGCTGTCACGATCGCATATCGAACCACGACGGCAAAACCACGTTTTCGCCAACTATCGCCGAGAGTCGCACATCACAGGACGCCCAAAACGGTGCCGAGATTCACCTTTTGCGCCACTGCAGAGATCGAGACGCTGATGTTTGGAAGACGAGACACGGAACACAAAGCTATGGAAGTATATAGGTACTATACATCGCTGAGGGATAGCCTCAGCCGATTCGAGATTGAAGTCATTGAAGTCATTGAAGTCATTGAAGTCATTGAAGTCATTGAAGTCATAATTCTCCCGAATTGATCAAGAAACACTACGACCAATATCCCAGACAATATCGATGATGATGATCCGCTTAATGTACAACCTCTTGACGAAGGCGGCATCGATCCACATCTCTTTTCAGCGCATGCTCTCCTTGCAAGCACAACAGCACCACAATCATATCTACAAGCCCGTCACTCAGGCGAGTGGGAGCAGTGGGAGCCAGCGATGCAAGAAGAGCTTGCAAAGATGGACAAATACAAAGTCTGGGAAGTCGTCCCTCGATCACCCGATATGCGCGTCGTGGGAGCACGTTGGGTGTTTACTAGAAAGATTGATGGAGAAACCGGCAAACCATCGGCATACAAAGCTCGATGGGTTGCCAAAGGATTCAGTCAAATCGAGGGAATTGATTTCAACGAACTCTTTGCTGCAGTTGCACACAAAGACTCAATCCGGGTATTCCTCTCGCTTGTCAACCATCTCGACCTTGAATGCGATCAGGTCGATATCAAAGCGGCTTTCCTCAATGGCGACCTTGATGAGACAATCTACCTTGTACCACCAGAAGGCAGCAATATATCGGCAGACAAAGTCCTACATTTGCGGAAATCTCTTTATGGTCTCAAGCAATCGCCACGCTGTTTCAACAAAGCATTTGACGAGTGGCTGCGAGGTCAAGGGCTTACTCCAACTCGAGCCGATCCCTGCATTTATACCAGACGACAAGGCAATACATTCCTGATGCTGTCAGTCCACGTGGACGATCAACTCATTGCGTGCAACAGCCGATCAGCTCTCGACATTCAAGCACACGCTCAATGTCACGATCGCGAATTGAAGCTCGGATAATATCGACGAAGATCGCCGACAATAAGCAACCAGTGCTTATCTCCGGCATTATACTCTGAAAAGGGGTGCAACCTTGTTCATTGTAATACGAAACGAGGCTATCACTGTCAGTATTCAAACGCCTATTATCTCTGCTCGCCTCTATTGTCCTCGCTACGCTTCCCCTCGCCGACGACGAAACACGAAACGAGAAGGACCGAAGATAGGCCTGGAAGACGATGTATAAAATTGATGGACTTGAGAGTCGGCGAGAACCAGCGATTCGAGATTAAAGTAAAAAGTCACTATAGTTACCTAGCCTACTCATAGCCTCTGCATCTCTAGCCCATGCTACTCGACCGGCACTTAACTCGGCTACACCCACGCGTGTCCTCGAGTTATTCCAGCCAAGTTCGACCACGGTAGTCCAACTTTGCCGAAGCTCAGACGACCGTCGCCGATTCTAGGAGCTGAGCGTCGGGCCTATTTGCTGGTCGACGTAGCACCGTGACACTCAATAACAAATTCGAGTGTTCTAACTCTGGACCGGCCGGATACTTCCTTGGCTTCAACATCTATCGAGATCGACCGGCACGCAAGCTTCATTTTTCACAACAACATTACCTTGAGGCAATACTTGACCGATTTGACTTGGTTGCAATCCTGCACGGAGTCCTCTTCCATACGGATTTCGACCAATACCAGCTATGAAGAACACCACGCGGCACGACACCGTGCATATCCCCAGGCAGTTTCTATCCTTTATGCGTCCACTGTAACTAGGCCGGATCTATCCCAGGCTCCTGGTGTTCTATCTCGCTTCATCAGCAAATGTAACGAATCACACTGGAAAGCAGCCAAACACTTACTCCGATATATCCGAGGTACGTCCGACCTCTGTCTTACCTTGACGGCAGAATCTGGTGACCGAATTGCCTTGGGTTATGCAGATGCAGACTGGGGGGGTGACTTGGACACTCGACGCTCTACTACCGGCTATGTCATCAAGGTTTATGGCGGCACTGTTGCGTGGAAAAGCCGGCGTCAGCCAACTGTTTTGTCTACTACCGAAGCAGAGTACATGGCATCAGCAGATGCAGCACGACAGGCTATCGCTTAGACTTCTGCTTGATGACCTTCAGCTTGGTCTTGGCAACAAACCTTTCCCCATCATGAACGACAACGCTGGTACCATTGCGCTCTCCAAAAATCCGGTCCATCACGAACGATCCAAACACATTGGACTTCGCCATCATTTCCTCCGCGAGCGAGTCGAAGACAATACGATCAGTCTTTCTCATGTCCCCTCAGCAGACAACATTGCGGATCTACACCAAAGGACTGCCTCGTGAATTATTTGACCGCTTGCGTGATCTGCTTGGCGTGACCGCAAGATCGGATCGAGTGGGAGTGTCAGGATAAGGCGATCTCGTCTTCCGGTCACGTGACCGCCTGCGCAGTCCCGCTGCCGCTTTTCAATTAGTTTGATGTTTCATACTTTCCTCCTTATGCATTTCGTCAATATTTAACACTCCCAGACTTCGTAATTTTCCGTTTTTGCAAGTACTTCTGCATCGCTGTCCCACTGCTTACTTGCCTGGATGAGCTTGCAAGTATGACTGCGGTACCGTTGTACTTAGTAAAGCTAGTGAGGATGATAGCATCAAGAGGCACGAAGTCGATCGTCATCATCATTGTCTTCGGCGGGTTGCCGATTTGCATTTTCTCCGCAATAGCTGTCGCAGTCGTAATACGGGCAATTCTGCCTTCTTGAGGGGCATCATTTGCGTACGTTAACAGCTGGTCCAATGTGGACAATGTTGTTTGTCTCTGGCAAATGGTTCGGACCAGCCTCTCTATGTTTTCTCATTCGACTGATTCTATGAGTCACTCAGTGGAGTTTGCGGTGGACAAGGGTACGGTAAAGTCATGGATGTTTACATAGAATTAGTTGTTATCTCCTGTCAGCTGGGAGGATTACAGACTCCTCCTGAGTACTGGATCCTTCCCCCTAATATCCCATCATCAACTTTCAGCTTCAGACGCATAGCAACGTCAAAAGTGTGCTTGTTCATCTTCAACTTCAGATCACCTGGGTCCTTTCCAGACTAGTCTTGTTGACCGAGTGACGAGTACTTCAGTAACCCTTCAAAGTCCACCCGCTGGCCCATCCTCGGCCTCTGGGATGTCATGACACATGCTGAATTTGTCTTTACTCTTTGCTAAATCTTGTCTACTGGGCGCGGAGGTTCTCGCCGGCATGGACTCGAAATTCAAAAAATGTCATGAATGACATCACCAGGTTATAATGGGATTCAGCCAGTTCCACTGGGCTGAATATTGTACCTTTTGTTCAGAAGTATCACGTTACATTAATGTTTATTACAACAAATGACGAGGCTGCCTTTCACAATTCGGAAAACGATTTCGGTGGAAAATGCTGTTTTTTTCTCTACTTGTCTGCATCATTTTGATGCAGGATATGTTCAGGAGAACGAAACCGTGTCCAGTCTCTTCGCTACTATGTGGCACTGTCAACGGCCCGTATTCTTTTGGGAGATAAACGTAATCTGAGCAGTGAATTCACTCTGATGTTTTTCGAGGGGTCGATATCGAGACCACAACGCCTCCCATGGATTCATATAACGGACGTTCGTATACAAGTGGGTGACAGCAGCAGCTTGAATTATTGTTGATGTTCTTCTATGGACTACTTTGGCATATGCGCTCAGGAGCAGGATAACCTCAACTGAGCACAGCTAGGAACTGCTCTCGGTGACACGCTATCCTCATGGGCCGCAGGAATCGATGGGTGCCGCTGTGGTGTCCAGACAATTGTCCTCTGTCTCTGCCTCAATCAAAGAATTGTCACTCAGTAGGCCCTTGGGCGGACGTGAGGTGTGGATGATACCTAAACAGAAGACTATTGGCAGTGACGTAGGCATACAAAGACAGATACTATCCAGGAGTCAAATCTACGCTGCAATATCCCCCTGTAACCCCTTTCCTACAAGCGATAGCGAAGAATCCTACTATACGTACCATGCACGAGTATGGAGGGAGGTCTCTGACTGAGATCCAGGAATTGGCTGGAGGAAGCCTAGGATGAAGTGGAGGATTGGATCAGGAAAGCCTGCGAGCGGGCCGAAATCAAGGACGACGGTAAGACGCTTCGTCGAGGCACAAGAGGGCTCCGAGACTGTGCATCATTGGGACTAGATTTGCTCTTGATCGTATCTTGTTCCGCTGTGGACTGGGCGACGGGATTTCAGCAGCATGCAGCAGTCTGACCACCAAACCCACGAAGCGTTGCCGGCACCACAGCCTTCCTCCAGCACTCAATACAACTGAGTTGTCGAGAGTCGTCAGGTTACTACTTCCCGCTCCATATCCTCGTCCGTGGGTGGGTAAGGCACCTCGTGGACACTTTCGAGACGAGTGTCGGCCTTCGAGGCTGCTCCGGTCCCGAGACTCAACCTTACATCTACAGCCGGGAGAGGCCGGCATTGCTCCCGATGAGACGTCTTTGGCGAGAATTAGGGCAGTCGTTGGTTCGCGATCAGACACGGTCTTGTCATTGGGAAGGTGGGACGAGGGGCGGGCAAATTGCTGGGCCGTACCACGGGTACGGTGACGGATCAACGTTAACGAGGAAGATGGTCCGTCGTCCAGGAAACTTAACTCTGCTTGCCGTACGTCAGTCCGATCCTGCGACCGTCGTCCATGTACTCACCGGCATAGCAGGACGGACCGGCCAGATCTTCTGGCGGCATAGCGTGGTCTGCTGAGCTGCTCAAATATCGACCGGTGCTGCTTCGACCTTGCGACAATTGTATCAACCGCTCGATGGCCTGCCGTTTAGCCTGTCGAGCTTGAGCGAATACAGGATCATTGATAAGTTGTGGGCCCCGATTAGGGCTGACGACTTCGGAAGTGATCCGGCTTTTGTCTGCGGTGCAGATATCCTTCGGAAGATTGTCTCGCGTTCCCGCTGATGCAGGGACTGTCTTACTTCGAAGCTTAGTCCCGGGAGCATGGCTATCGTGTGTCGCAAGCGTCTTTTCGGTCCCACAGTGCTCCGGTGAGGACGAAAGATCGGGGCTTCGGATCAAGCCGGTAGAGATAGTCAGGTTCGAGCGGAGCGGATCGATGCCGCGAAACTTTTTAGAGTTGTTTGATTTCGTCCTTTCTCCCCTTGTAGTTGTGGGCTTCATTGTTGCGAGTCCCGCATCGTCTTGGAGTCTAGCTGGCGTTGGTCGAGCGTATTCGGGAAGGGGACCGCTATGCTGGGATGTTGCCGAAGTAACCTTCGTTGAAGGCCTGCCCAGCAAGACCTCTCCTGGAAGGCCATACTTTCGACTTGGGGGCACGGATGCAAGGGAGCGTTTTGGGGGGAGAGCGGAGCGATCCCGGGCGAGACGGATCTCGTAGCAAGTCCGACAGGCGGGACGGCCGGAGGGTAGCAGCAGATGGTCTCGTCCGAACAATGACCGCGAACATTCTCAATCATTTTTAGATCTGCGGATGATCTGATTGCTTCGCAAGCAGCCCACTTACCAGTACAAGAGAAACATCTGGCATGCCAAACGTCATCGAGCCGTCCCTTGACATGAGTTCCACCGTGTCCTTCCTCCCGCTCGCCAAGGATCGGATCTCCGCAAGTGGAGCATGTACCTATTGAGTAGATTACAGAGTAACATTGCTTGCAAAGCACGGCTGATGAGGTGACGAGACTTGCAGATTGGTCCCTACGACGTCAGCCGATGAAGTCTCGATATTAGCTCACCGAGCGAGATAGAGCTTGCCACCTGCTTTGATATCGAGCTTACATCGTCCACATTGCGGATAATGAACCTTGGGATCAATCAGGCAGCCATACACTGCTGTTCAGCTCTGGTAACATGAAGCAACCCACCTCGAGCAAGCTCTGAACCTTGTCCTTCGCCGGGTGCAACGTCAAATGTCGACGATGATCCACAGGGGGTGTTCTCGATAGGCATAGGAAAGAAAGAGGGAGAAACTGTCCTCGAGAGGTCTGTGGGATTCATTGTAGACTCTGATGAAGGGGAGGCCGTGGTGTAGCTTCGGTTCAGCGCAAACGAAGGACTCCGACTCACCTCTGCGCCCATCGATCAGGGCTTCCTCGTTGCTGACTGGGTGTCAGGAATTTCGTGAAAGGTGAAGGACGCTCTATGAAGCTCATGAGACCACAGAACTAGATGCACCGAGAAGGCATACCTATGCCCCGACCGCTGCACTTGATGCAAGTTGTCCGCAGCTCGCTAAGTGCCGCTCCACAGCAATTACAGACGATCATCTCACGGAAATGGGGGCGTTTGAGGGCAAGGGGATGTGCGGTGAATGATTTTGAAAGAGAACGTATAAACGCAATGAAAAAGATGTTCAGTGGGCGGGAAGGTTGGAATACGGAACGAAATTTAAGTTGAGTGATGTGAAGCGCCTGATTTTCCACCAGTAAAGGACAATTAGGGGACCGTTTAAGAATTGACGTCATATGTTGAAATCATTGATCAAACAAAACTCCTTTGGGGGTTCATCTTTACTCGAAATCATGCCTTGGCAGAAAACCTTGTAAGCTTCCCAGCCATAACACTTGAACGATTGACAGGCTTGACAGTGCTCTTCCTCCGAATGGGAAGGAAGTGCACCTGATCACCAATGTCGTCTTGAAGGAATGTCAAGAGGCTTTGGAACAAGTCGACATAGGCATCTTTACCCTATCGTGCTTGCATACCTCTGCTGGACTGACGGTAGGTTACTTGATACTAGCTGATGTATAGGTGATCGAGAGTTGTGACCGTAAGTCGCGATGGCAACCAACACCTGACCACCGCTTGCTATGGTAGCACGGTACGAAGCGGTGAGCGCACCGAATACTCTGACGGAAAGGACACTGATCTGCGTTCAGACTTGGACATGGCGTGAGTTGAGCCAGTTCGGACTATCTGAACCTTGCAGACTCGAAACGGTCGTCCCTGATAGCCTTTCATTCCAGCATACAGACGAGGGTCCCAGAGTGAGTCTGATCTCACCACTCTGGCTGATCTTACAGCGACTCGGCGTCTCACGTAAAGACTTCGCTCATCGGAAACTCGATCGCCTTGCCGATATCGAAAGGCAAGCTCCTTCTCGGAACATGGCAAGGCTTGTGTCTGGCGGAGTTCCATAGTGGCTCGGGTTTCCGAGGGGCAGGAGAGGGTAGAAAGGTCGTAGCGACGATCCTGTAAGCGACATGGCTATCTCAATTTTGCAAGCAAGCCAGCGCCACCACAGCAGGCCTGGCCTTGATCGAAGCTCGAAAGGAGATACGCAAGAACAATTACCCGGTCTGTTCTCACGGATAGATCGACCGCATCATATCGTACAGTCCAAATTTGACATGAATGACATGGTATAACAGTATGCCCGGTAATCTCGCTTATCTGTCAATCACCTCCTCGTTGATCCTGCAGGAGCTGTCGCAGCAGCTTCCCACTGGGCGCGGCCTTCCCCTCTCCACATTTCATGGACCCACTCTAGGCAATCTCCCCTGCTTGCAGTGGGATTATCAAGCTGCCAGACGTTGATGGCATTAAGAATTGCGAAAAGAAGGCGCGACGGCCGGATGTTTAGAGCCTTCTGCAGTTCTGTGCCCTGACGGTCAGCTCGGTCATCGCGATCACTCACGTCTATCAGGGGATCGCGGTCGATCGCGGCAGGCAGATCCAGTCGAACGATCAGGTCAGCGAACGAGCGATACTTCTCCAGGATCCGCTGAGCGTTGTTATCCCATTCGCCCTGCCAGGTCGGCAATATGTCCATCACGGTTGCCCAGACGATTGATCGATCCCAAGGCCGGACAGCTAAAAGCTGCATTGTGGAGCCAATCTCGGACCGTACCGTCATATCGGGTTTCAACAAAGGCGCCGCGATGAAGAGATTCGAGACAACCTTTTTCACATCGTTTGAGAGCTGTGATCAGCCCGTTGTTACTGAGAATCACTCACCTTCAGGCCATCGCTCAAGACCACAGAAACTGCAGACTCCTCCTTCCTCCGCCTGACAACGCAATTTCGGAAAGGGCTTGTCGCCGCTGCTAGCCACAACATCTCGTCCTCTCGGAAACGCTCCTGCACTCGCTGTAAAATTTGGGCCGTGGAGAGGGCATCATGTCGTGGTGGATCCACGTCGCAGGTGAAAATAGAGGAGTGCAGACTGAGGTCATCAATGAGGGCGAGAGCATGCAGCGGATTCTTCTGCATCATCTTGGTGATCTCGATGCCGATCCGTTCCTTCGACACCTTTGTGCGAAGAGCAGCCTGACGTCAACCGAATCCTCTGAGGAGCACCTACCTTGACTTCCTCTTCTTTCATGACCTCCTTCACGTCATCCGCGATGGTTAAACCGAACCGACTGGCGAATCGTACGCAACGAAGAACTCGGAGCGGGTCGTCGTGGAACGTCTGCCTCGGAGGTAGTGGTGTGCGTGCAATTCTTTTCGCCAAATCGTCCAAGCCCATTGATGTAAAGTCCTCTACCTTTCTGGAATGCACATTGTAGAAGAGTGAGTTGATGGTCAGGTCGCGGCGAGAAGCATCCTCCGAGGGCGTTCCTAGCACCTGCTCATGAGCGATTGCCAGCCTAGACTCCCTCACCACTTTTGACGGTATGCGACTGTCCGTGTATGTCTCCGAACGCAGTCCCACGAAATCACATTCCAATCCCATGACTCTCGTCGTTCCCGTTTCCAAATGTTTACTCTGCTCGGGATTGGCAGCTACCATTCCTACAGATCCTGTGGGTACGTTCTCGCCCTTGAGGTATTCGACAAAAGCGAGGGCGAAGGAATAACCGGAAGGGATGGAGAGCGCGACATCGAGATCATGAGAAGGGAAAGACAACAACTGTAAAGAATCAGGAGGATTCTATCAGGTCAACTCACCTTATCCCTGACCCATCCTCCCGCGATACGACATTCAACAGGAGGGTCATGCTGTTGAGCGAAATCATCCAAATATTTCACAAAACTGGTCTCGGTGGGATCCAATCTGATTATTGTGGCACTGGTGGACATGACTCTGCATGCTTGACGTAGATTGGAAATCAATCTCATCCAGCGGCAAAGGGCTAGAGAGAGAGAGAGAGAGAGAGAGAGAGAGAAGAGAGAGAAGAGAGAGATAGAACGGTACCAAAGCTTCTTTCTGGGGCTCCACATTCCGCCGCGTCTGATATCACCTGGTTTCCCCTTGGCTCAATTTTTCTCTGATTGGGCATTGTGTATCAGAAGCCATGAATAGCGACAGTTTGGCAATCGGATTGGACCGATTAAGATTCTACGCCAAAGATGCGGTCCTCACCTTGACACAGGTAAGTGATGAGGGATGTCAAAAGACAACTTGGCTCACGATGAATCAGTGCATCTGTAAACCGTGAGCTTCCTCTGTACGAGTTCCATTCTTATGAGTCGACAGAGATGCAACTCTCAAAATCAACGGTCGCTCATACAAGATTGAGAAGCTGTTGGGGGAGGGTGGCTTCTCGTTTGTCTACTTGATTCGAGACACATCTTCTGGAAGGCTGTACGCTTTAAAGAAGATTTTGGTCACTTCTGGACAGGAGGGCGTCAAGGAGGCTATGAAGGAAGTCGAGGCATATCGTCGCTTTCGGCATCCGAACATCATCAAAATCCTCGACGCGGCGGTCGTGCAGGATGAGGGGGGTGAGGGCAAGATAATCTATCTGTAAGTCGTCTTTATACGATAGAGTACAGTGACGAGATTGTCAGTTTTCTACCCTTTTATTCTCGAGGCAACCTTCAAGACTCAATGGCATCGGCCTCGGTGTCTGGGAATCCAATGCCTGAGCGGAGGCTCTTGGAGCTTTTCCATGGAACCTGCCTGGCGTAAGCTGCCTCTGTCGTCGCACGTTAAGTCTTGGCAGGGTTCGAGCAATGCACCGATACCGCTTACCGGCGGTCACCGCGAGCTATCCTCCGGAACGAGAGGAGAATCCCCTGATCAATCAACCGGAAGCAGTTTTTGATGGGGATGAGGAGCTAGCCGCCGTTGAGGAAGGGGAATTGGTGCCTTATGCTCATCGGGACATCAAGCCAGCGTGAGCGCTTAGAAGAAGGACTTGTCTGACGACAGAAACGTGATGATCGCCGAAGATGGTGCTCCTATCCTCATGGATTTCGGGTCAACTATCAAGTGGGTTCCATCCGAGACGGTGCTGAATGTAGAGCACGAATCAATGTTCAAACCCGCCAACAAGCTCTGCTGGAGCAGGTGAGATGCCCAAGAGATCGTCGCTGATAGGCAGGATATCGCGGGCGAACAGTCTTCCATGCCCTATAGAGCACCGGAACTGTTCGATGTGAAAACGGGGAAGATGCTCGACGAGAAAGTGGATATCTGGGTGAGTTGCCCCGTCAGGCAGGCTGATGGCAGTCTCTTGGCTGCACTCTCTTCGCCGTCGCGTATGGATACTCTCCTTTCGAGGTTGACGGTACTTCAATTGCGATGGCGGTGGGAAGTGGACGTTATCGTCATCCTTCGGGCTACTCGCCTAAACTTACCGCGCTGATCGACGCTATGCTTGTCGTGGATCCGGAGAAGCGACCCGATATCCAAAAGGTGAGCCCTATTCGAGTTGTCAGAGCTGAGGTCAGGTTATCGACTTGACCGAGTCAGCCGTGCAAGCGGGATAATCTTACATGGACTTGCCCCCGCATCATGGGGTTGTGCTCTGCCCGACTCTCAGCGATCTGTTTTGAGAACCTGGAGAAGATATGCACCGACCGCGATTGGGAGACTTGCGCGATCATCGGATGCAGTATTCGGGGTAATAATGCCGTGCTCATCACCATTCACAAAGGCGTGAATACGTTTGAAAGCATGGACCAGTCAAGAGGCCCTCTCACATTACAGTAGAAGGACATCTATGATGTTGATATTGACATGGATGGAAGATACAGCGCGAAGAAATCTTTGCCTCGATGGGACTATATTGCATCCTCCTCCCAGCTTTATGGGGCACGGCCTGCCTGGGGGATTGCCACGAAGCTTATCGGCGGCTCCGCTTCGGGCCAGTGATACTTAGGTTCCCCAGATGAACGAGCGATCGCCCAAGGCTTTCGATGGGTGCAATCTCTTGAGCCGCTCAATCTCGATATGGAGCTGAAGTCAGACTAATATCTTATCACCGACTCACACCAAGGTTGTCGCGCTCTAAGGACTCGGCGCGTCGTCTGGCATTGTCGGCAATGCTGAGGTAAGACTGCACATCGGGTAGGACCTGCCTAGCGCTCTGCTCGATGAGCGGGATTGGACGTCGGTCTTGCTCGCGAGCAAGTTGCGACTCCAGATTTCTGTAGGCCGTCAGTCGATGAAAGGATCATTAGGTGACTGACCGGATAGACTTGTATTGATCCCTCTTCGTTTGGTCGGAAACTCGTAGCGTTTGATCCAGCTGCCGTCAGAATCCTTCGGAGACCGTACTCTCACCTGAAAACATCGGGCACGCCATGTCTCGGCCTCACTTTGCGCTTGCTTGAGTCGTGCGATGTCGTCGTCCCTGTCGTCAACGTCAAGAAGTTTGCGTTGAATTCACCATAGCCGTTGTGAGTCCGTGAGCTGCTTCATTCGGATCTCGTAGTCCCCAATATGTCGAAGTTTAGGCGACATCTCTGTGAGCTGATTTTGAAGCTTGAACCGCCTAAACGACTCATGATCAGTTTGAGACAGACTTGTCAAGCGAAGGGCACTGACTCGTTCTTCACTATTGCAAGCTCGTCCTTCTGCCTCTGCACATTTGCTTGCGCCTCGCTAAGCTCGCTGCGCACGCGGGCACCATCACTCTGCCAGTCCTTCTTGTCCTCCCTCAATGTGGCCACCTTGTCATGCAGCTGATTTTGCCAATTCTGATGCTTGTGTTTCGCTTGAGACGCTTGCATGCGTTGCTGCGAAAGATCGGCGGTCAATTTGGCAATGATCTGGCCTTGCTCTTTCAGCCGATTTACCTGACATCAGCTTCGCTTCTTTGGCCCTAACTCACGAAATTGTGTATCTCCGCTTCGTCGCTGTCGAACCGTAGGGAATGCTTGTGGAGCCGACCGATGTCTATGGTCAGAGTTTAACTTTTGGCTGACTTACGATACAAATGCTGTTTGCGGACCCGGTCTTCGAAGCGTGCTTCCAGTCTGAGGAGATCGATTTCCCGCTTGAGCTTCCCCAGGTCGTCCAGGTTGTTGAGCGGAGCGCTTGCTTCGGTGCCATCGTGCGAAACTATACCTTCGGCATAGTCAACCTTCTCCAGAGTCTGCTTCACCAGCGGTTCGCCTTCCATAAGGTCGAAACGGTCGCCAGAAAGCAGTTCCGAGTGGGCGAGCATGTGCGACCGGGAGACGAATTCTGATGGGTCGACCTTGTCCCATCTTTTGGAGTCCGCAAGCTCAGACGCTGATGCGAAATAGATCATGGATGGGTGCAGATGGAAATTCCGCAGAAGCGGTCCTGCCCTTGCTGCCAACAGTCCCGGCTCCCACACTTCTTCCCAGTCGACGTCGTAGACCGACTCGGTCCCCTTGCCCCTTAGGTATGCGGCTGGATCGCGGAGGAAGGCGACGAGATTGGATGGCCAGGCGTAATATACGGCAACGAATAGCAATCGGACGATCTTCTCGGGCTGAAGATTCGGGGGTAAAGACATCGGCTTTTCCGTAGCTGACGTGGCAATCGACCAGGCGAGGGATGAGTTGGGAAGGTGAGTAGTTGTGACTGCATCTCGATTGGAAGTGCCTGCGTCGACAAAGGGGCGCAAACGCCAACAAGCCGCTCGACCCAGAATCGCCATCAACAGGGGCACCTTGCCGGTGAGAGCCTGCGGCGCGAAAGGAAGGATCGCGAGGAAACAACGGATTCCGATAGGGAACAACGTACTGCCAGTATCGAGAAGAAGGGATCGGAGCATGGACAGGAGGATCGGGTGTATCGCCAGCTTGGCCATCATCGTCGACCCCGCAAGCGCTCCCGGCTCATAAGCAGTCGACAACAAGACAGCCAAGACAAGCGTGAGGATCGTCAACCGGGAAGTGGGATTGACGAAATGACGATCGCAAACGGAAAGGAAGACCTTGAGTCATGAGCGTCTATCCTGGATGCTGTTAACTCACCTCGAAGTTGGTGATTCCCCACTCCACCAGGACGGTCTTGAGCCTCGGAGAATTGGGAAGAGCGACGTCGAGACATTCTATCCATGTTACTGGATTGAAGATTTCGGTCGCTAGAGCTGACACAATGTAATCAGAGATGACTTTGTCCCCATCGTCTTCCACCTCCTCATCCTGCGCCCATATCAACGCGACGACTTGCAAATCCGGGTCTGGAGGGAGTTGTGAAGCTGCGTGTAGCGCTATCCGTCTTTGAAGAGATCTATCATTGTCGATCGGGTGCTGTCGCAGTGATTGTTCTGCTTCCTCGGTCGTGATGGATCCGGGGTTTGACGGTGCCGGGAGAGAAGAGAGCTCCTGCGGAAGCTCGCCGAGAAAATCCATCTCCCTTCAAATCAGTCAGTGGTCGGCATTCTCATCCACGCACATTCACGTACCTGGCTTGCCTGTACTCATTGATTTTTGGATTGATTTTGTCCTTGAGGGAGAACCATTTCGGATGAGCATGAAGTTTGGTGAAACGGAGGTTGGAGGTATTTCCGTCAAAAATGCCTCCTTTCGTCGATCCCGACAAGATATTTCATAGCCGCAGGCTCCAAGTCATTGATGAGCGCTACAAAGATGGACATGGTTCCGTTGAAGACTCCGTCCAGCCGACAGCTTGCGGATCCTGACTCGCGAACAATCTGGGCGACCGCTTCATCAACATTGCTCCGTCTTGTGGGATACCTATCAATGGTATATCCCTACGCGGTACCTTGGCCGATCCAGGCAATGATTCCTCCGTTATCGTACTTGGTTTACCTGTCGATCTGGCTCGGTTTCGACCAGCGACGATATGGTCGAGAGGTTGTGGAAGTGAGAGAGATCGTCAAGGTGGTCGACGGTGGACGTGGCAAGATGAGGCGGGTGGATGGTGTGGAGAAGGAAATTCACGTGCGTCGTCAAGGCGAGGTAGGCCACACTGGCCGGGGTGAGCTGACGACAGATCCAAACGCATCCGAACGATCAGCTGGAACCGCCGAGCGTATTACCAATCGTAACAGGCACCCCGACATCGAACCGATACATGAATGTGATGTCCCTGGTGATCAACACGCTCATCACATTGGGGACCATCGATAGTCTCTGGTCCACCAGCCTCTTCCTTGGTCACGACGATCTGCACTATGCGAGGTGAATCTCATACCCAACCGAGCTGACTTTTAGGATATCCTCCCTGACCCCGCATTCTTCCTCGCTGTCCGTCCGGATCCCGATTGCCAGCCTGCTCTCTGAAAAAGCGCGTATCGCTTATCGACCTTTGGTTGCCCCCGAATTGCTATCTGCGGCATCACCGTCGTCATGGCAGCTGTCTGACGAGATAACCCTTTCCTCTCACGACGACTGGAGAGGATCATTCGAGCTTGATGATCTTTCCGCGGATGCGGAGTACGAATGTGAGTCGGTATATGAGGGCCCTCAACTGACTTCAGACCGGCTTCAGTCTGATGACGGCACGACTTATCCTACGCAAGGCGTCTCGTCACTCAATCTCACCACTTTTCCCGACCCTCGGTTGGCAAGAGCGAGCGGCTCGCATTTCCGTTTCATCCACGCAGCGTAGGTCGACATGCTGAATGCGACTGACTTCAGCTCTCCGCGATATTATCCTCCGCGGTATGAGCCTTGGAAAGCACTGCCTCCGATCCTACCTCTGCAAACACCGTTCATGAGCTTCTCTCCGTCTCATGTTCTTCACGCCGCACGTACGCATCGGCTACGACAGCCAGCATGGCGGGCATTGTCAAACTGGTTGGTCGACATGCGTCAGAGAACCGCGTGGGCACAGGTACAATTCGGTTTGTTAGGCGGGGACATGGAGCTCTGCGGTCGGAAGGAGAGAGCTTTGGGAATGTGGCGACAGAATCACTTGAGGGAGTCAAGGTGAGCTGCGGACATGACTTGTTCTGACAGCAGACAACTCATGGCATCACAAGACGTCCGTGACGTCTATGAGATCCTTCGTTCGTCGCAGAGTCGTGAATCTGATAATGAGACTAATCCGAGCCGGCAGCCATTTTGCCCTCGGGTTTGCATTCGTAAGTATGGTGAGTTTCCTGCGCTCACACGGAGACTTAGCGAAGGTTCCAAGCTTGAACCCGGCGCTCTTAGTGTCCCCGAGACCAGTTTCTCGTGAGTCAGAGATCGAACGCAATTGACTCCAGCTACGGCAACGCATTCTTCTTCCGATTACGCTTGCCTTTTATCGAGCACGGCGAGAGAGACTCGCAAGACTGGCAGCTCGGGGTGGATGAACTAGCGACATGGCTGGCATCTCTGAACGACACCACATTCAAGGTAAGCGCGAGTTTTACGTAGGTTGGGCTGATGTCAGTTTGTGCTGTCCCCGATCACCCTCTCCCCATTCTTTGGGGGAAACCAAGTAGAGGTGCCGTGGCGCAAAGCGGTCCTCGACGTGCTATCATTCGTTCCGAACGTTATTGTCCTCGCCGAATCAAGCAGTAGGTACCTCTTCACGAGCCTTACTTACTCCAGACGGCTTCTACGCAACGATCTTGAAACGGACAGTGGTGGAATTCGCCAGTCCGCCCTTTGATCAGCCGCCTCAATCTCCGATACCTTTCATCCCCACATCAGCGGTAATGCCTGATCATGCGCGCGCTGGGACAGCAACGACATACATGTGGGCCAAGAGGGAGGGTGATATTGCTGAGGTATCGACCTCCGAGCAAGTCGATCGCCTGATCAAGTTTGTCCCGACTTCTTCCGGTGCCAAGTGGTAAGTACACCTTGACATTGCACCCCTGACGCCTAGGACATCGATCGAGGTTGACACTACCGGCGACCGACCGCGAGCGATTGCTGTGGCTTTCGAGAGAGGTCAGCCCTTCTGGAGACTGGAGGTAATTGGTCCCCCGGAGAGTAGATCAAGCAAGGCGGTAGGCGGACTGACAGAGAGCTTCCAGAGCGTGAGTCCATTGGGTGATTTTGGCTCATGAGGAATCGCAGTTATTACGGAGACTGGGGCTTCTATCTCTCATGTGGTGACAGCCAATCCTAGGGATCTTTGGGATGCATCGTTGTAAATGGCTCAATCAATTGGAAGCGAGACAAGAAGGTTTCCACCTACGAAACTATCCGGGTATTCTCGGTGCCACAAATCGATCAGCTCCCGATAATAATAGATCTGTTTCCTCGTGATTCTGTATTCGACCATCTCCTCTCTGAGCAATCATTCACCATGAGCATGCGTCGAGCTGTCAGTAGCAATCTCCGAAACATCGACAACACCTTCATCCGGAACCTTCGCGATCAACGGAAGCGTGAATCAGCCAAACGATTTGAAGTTGAACGTCGGGCCTACCTATTCGTCGCTCGGAATACATCGTTACCGGCGACGGTGCGACATAAAGCTCAGCTCGGTCTCAACGCGCTCAACAATGGCGAGGGACGATTGACAGCGGTTAAGAATCGATGTATAGAGACAGGACGAGGGCGAGGTGAGTCGTCGATTTGCATGTGGTGGAGCGGAATTGACTGTTTCAGGCGTGATCTCCAAGTTTGGCCTAAGTCGAGTACGTCCGAGGCGGAGCGATTTGATGAGGCTCTGCTAACTACTCTTCAGTATCAGTTCCGGATGAGGGCGTTGGCGGATGAGCTGCCAGGGGTTCACAAATCCAGCTGGTAACTGCGTCGAAGCGTGTAGGCGTTTCGAAATGTCATGTGTAACAGCATTCGCTTCCGTTCGACGAGGGCTCCTCCAGATCGAATGCTATTATGACTGAATGCACGTAACGGAGCGCTCGTATGTGACGATCAACTGAACCGGAGTAGACTCTTCGTCTTGTTCTCTAACGCTCCGCTCGGCGATGAACTCTCTGCCTGCCCGGGTCGGGATGTCTGCGGGAAATAGCACGTCAGATCGACGAGACTGCGGGCTGTGGCAGTAGACGGCTCAATGAGAGTCAAATTACAAAAGACTCAAAACATGCTTATATGCGGTACAACAGGGAGGCACACACTTTATGCTAGTCAACTTCCAACCCTTTGACGGCCTCCGCAACAGCACTGACCGATGAAGAGGACCGCTGCAATTCTATCCGCGCAGCGCTTCGCGTCCGCTTGAAACCGTAACCCGCCGGCATGTCTACCGGAATGATTGGAGGCTTACGTTTTTCGCGGCCTTTCGAAGGCGAATCTGCAGGTGCTGCATCGGGCCATGCTGGCTTCTCATCGACGGGAGTAACGAGGGCCGTGCTGATGGGACTGGCCGGAGGATTCTCCGGCTTGATCATTACTTTCACCTTCCTCGGAGTCGTAGTCGTCACGGGCAGATCCGCCGCGAACATGACGGCCTGACACCAACCCCCCAATGGACCCCACTTGTCGAGGAGAAAAGATTGGATCTCATCGTAGAGCTGTTTCGACATGGGTTTATTCCGCAGACGGTTAGGGAAGGACGGATGCCGCGCAGCGATAGCTCCGACGTGGGTGTCGACGGGAATGAGAGAGGGCTGACGTCAGCGGACTCACCAAACAGGTTACTCACCTGATCCAAGCACATGAGCATGACGCAGTCCGCCACCTTTCGACCGATACCTTTTAGCTCCAATAGCTTCTCTCGAACCTCGTCGATGTCACTTGTTCTCCATTTGTGCAGGCCGACTTCTACCTCACCGGGATTGTCGCCGAATTGAGCTCGCAAAGTCTCGAGAGATGACTCGATGAACCCTGCTCTATAGCCGAAGCCCATTTCTCGTAGAACGAGTTCGAGTTGCCGGGGCAGGAGGTGGGGGTCGGGGAAGGTATGGTAGGTCGTCGTGGCTAGTCCGTCTGGGTTTCCGAGGGTGAGAAGGGGAGGTGAAAAATGCTTCGAAAGGCGGTGCATGAGTGAGGTGATGCGTGAGATGTTGTTGTTGGTGGATGATATGAAGCTAACACGGTGAGCGGGCACCACTTCTACGCAACTCACGCCACTAGACACTCCCAAGGGTCTTGACGGAGAAGTCTGACGCCGATCGCCCTTGCATTGAGCTCCGTGTCGCCAAACAGGCCAGGATCTCGTGACCTCCAGTCCATGTACATCTCGGTCAGATCCGGATACGTCTCTAGTTGAAAGTAGTCCTCCACCCATCGCTTCGTCGTGCCCTTCTCGAGATCATCGACCGCTGCAGAATCTGTTGGATGGATGGCGGTATAGTAAAGATGAGTGGGGGATTGGCGAAGGCAGATGACACGAGATGGACTGTGTGCGGCGCGAGAGTACTCTTCGAAGGGTTGGAGGAGGGTCGAGGTACCTCCATCGGGAATGGAGTGACGATGCCAGAGGAATGATTGCCCAACTGGTAAGGTGTTGGCGAGGGTGAGATTGGCGGGTGTGGTCTGGATACTGGACCATCCAGATGGAAAGATTGGGCGAGTGTGCATGACTCGTATAACCCTTGTTGAAGGAAGGGACAAGATGGACCGAGTGAGAGTGATCGGATGGAACATGCAATACACGAGGCAGAATGAAACGATGCTCCGACGAATACGGACATTCTCACGCCGTCGTTCATTCTTTGATTTGTTCGTTTCATTTCTTACCTGTCTTTGTCAATATCACACCATTGTCATCATCATTCTCGACAACGAGGGTGCCAAGGTTGCCCGTGGGCGATTGGCAAATTGATCCAGCTGACGGATCTTCGCCCGCGAGCCCCTTGTCAATCAGCCCAACTCGGCCCGTCCATTCCACATAACAGGGCGTCGTAATGCCGAGATTTGCGTCCATGCCCAGACTGACCTGCCTTCGACCCAAATGCTGCGCAAAACCAACCATCGTCATGCACGGGCCCGAGATCAACGAGCAGATGTTGCTGAAAAACATGCCCCAGGTCAGTTGCCTCCTGCATAACGCCAGATTACGCTTATCAATATCCTTGTACCCTACCACATGCCGGCCGCTTGACGGGACCAGGTCCTTTCACCTCTATGGTGATAAACAATCCGACAGAAATCACTCAACCTGAGGGTGGAACACCTCCACAGCCAGGCTGGTCGTCGGTAGGGTAGGTCCGCTAGTTACAAGTCGTTGCATAAACTAGCTACAAGAACCTCGATACTAGATCTCTGGCGGATTTCAGCCAAATTGGTCGCTTTGTGATACCTCTGCATGCCTCGGCCCAGACGATGGGACGATGTGCAGAGACATGACACCGTCATGGACCAAGCCCCACCACGAATCGCCACTCGACGAAATCAACGAGATTCGCCGAAATGCCGCCGACTCGCTCTGGTCTCGTAGACGCATCTTCCCTTAACCGCTATTATGTAGTCTTGCCATGACTTGTGTGCAGCTTTAGCTCTCTCAGACCACCTGCCACCTGTCCCCCGTGACAAGACACCAGATGCTGTACTCCAATCAACCAATGTAAACGACATCTAACTTACCCTTTGGCTAGCATTTCATACACTTCGCATCCGGTTCACCCTTGTCAGCAGTAGATAGCACAAAGGCACCACATATTATACAGCCTTGTGCTCTGATCTAATAGTGTTCAGCCAGGCAGACACTGCGTGCGATGACATGGGATGCTCACATAATTGACCATTGCAATCCGGAGTCTCATCAGCGGAGGAGAGGGCATCAGCTCGAGCTTGACACAGCCCACAAATGTCATGGGAGTGAGGGAGATGGGCATGGTCCCTCTTGCAGACAGTACAGGCTGTCATGAGCAAAACTGAGATGAGCAAGAGGATAGCGATACAAGTTAGATATGGGAACGAGGATGAATTGATGGCGGGAGTGCACTGCTTCAAAACAACTTGCATGCATGCCGGCATTCAATCAGCATGATTCATGACCCATCGTTGGGGAGATTGGGGATTGGGGATTGGTGGTAATGATGCAAGAGAAACAAAGAGAGAATTGCAAACAAAGGCATCAAAGCGATGGAAGACAAAACAAGAATGTCACTTTTGGCAGTAAATCTATTCCGTAAACGGACGGCTCTGTCGAAAGCTTGTCATTTTGAGGTGCAGACTGATTTCGCTCCTGGCCCCTACGGTCTTCACAAATATATATGCGTGACATTTGTTGGTTGCGGAGACGGTGCACGAGGCTGCCTGAATGCATTTCTTTCGACGGTAGTGTCTTCGAGGCCATCACCTGCCGTACTTCCCAGGAGCTGTTAGATCTACGAGACGATGTAGCTCAAGGCGATGACAAAGTAGAGGGCCATTACTGACAGACGGTCAGCGTTACTTGAAGATTCTGGGACTCACACATTCCCCCCTCCAACCAGTTGGTTTTCCCTGCATGCCACGCCCGTCAGTGTCTGGCGCCGATGAGTTCGGGACGTACCATCTTGTAACAGCAGATTCACAAGCATGACAGAAACGAACAGGACAATGGTCTCGAAGTTTGCCTGAGATCAGCTCGGATCTCTGCAGAAGGCTTACAAAGAAGAGGGTGAGGTCCTTCTGCAGCGGCCAAGCGATGAGAACCAAGAGTGGGATCATGCCCGCGGCGATTTGAATGCTCGATCCAACAGCCACGCCGATAGTCAATTCCATCTTGCCTTTGCACGCCATCCAGACCGAGGTGACGTGTTCCGCGGCGTTGCCGACGAGCGGTAGAAGGATGAGGCCGATGAATCTGTCGTCGGCGCGGGATCTAATTTAAGACTCACCTCTTTGGGATGGAGTATTCTTGAGCCGTCTCATCGATACTTCCCACGAGAATGTCGGCGCAGAATGCGGTGACAGTGGTAACGATGACAAGCCAAACGCCTGCGCTGTACTGGTCCATGTCCTCGACCTCTTCTTCCTCTTCCCCTTCGGCTTCGAAAAGTGCCGAGTGGGTGCGTAGCTGAAACACGAGGTAACCGATGTAAGTGAGGAAGAGGATGATAGATGTTCCGCGAGACAGAATGAGGAGTCCTTGGAGCGAGTCGTCGGGAGGGTCAGAAGGTCGGTCTTCGAAGAGGTGGCTGAGCGGGGAGTTTTCGATTTCCGAGGCGTGGTCTCTTGGTTAGCTGTGCTACAAGAATGGTACTCACAAGCAGCGGGGAGAATGAGCGTTATGCAGGCAAGGGTCATCAAGGATGAACTCGCTTGAGCCCCCGTCACCTGAAAGGTGGATTCGTGGTAGAAGAAGCCGGAACTAGGTGTGAGTTTTTGTCTGCTTGATTGACCCACGCAAAGAAGCTCATGCCGAGGACGAGGAGGATGTTGGAGAGCACGCTTCCGAGGAGGGATGTTTGGACCAGGCGAAGTTCGTCTTCATGTTAGCGGGTGATGGTCGGCATGAACTCACCTTGAGTGAGGGCAGCAATGGCCACGATGAGCTCAACAGCGTTGCCAAAGCTGAAGTCAAAATCACCCCACGAAGTGACTCACGTTGCATTCAGTAAGCCGCCGATCGTTTGACCAAGGCGCATGCTAAGTTGTTCCGTTGAGTCTCCGAGGAGCTTCGCCAGAGGGACAATGGCGAAGAAAGATGTGGCGAAACGAGCAGCCGCAGTCCAGTGAAGCATCTCCGCGACGAAGCAGAGGGGAACGGTGACGAGCAAGACATTGATCCAGGAGCCTAGGAGCAGATGCCTGCTTGATCCGAGCGGGTCGAAGGCTTTGCTTTGGCGACGGCCATTCTGACCCGTTGAAGGAAGGAGAGGCGACGATTCGTCTGCAGGCATCTTGAAGTGGTCGAAAGATGGAACAGGGTGCCAGCCAAAAGCTCTTTGCGAAGCAGATGACGTCATGAGCCACACGCGAAACAGGCGCAGGCCGGGACTAGGTCGTGCGAATCATCGGGACCCCAGCACGAGTCCCGTCCTCGGGTTCACTAGGCTTCACCTGGCTTCACCAGACTTCAACCAGATGGAGCAAACAGTCTGGGGTCCCGATCTCTCGTCAACCAGTCTCCTTTGTACCGCAAGGCAGAGATGGACGGTGACGTTGCGCTGCATATCTCCTTTATACCCTGAGACGCGACTGGCAGCTATCCTATCTCTCCCTCTCGGATCTTCTTCTTTCATCACCGCTACTATCCACCATGTCGTCGATCACCATACCCCGGGCAAAGCTCGTGAACGCAGAACCCGGCCCCGCACAAGCGACGTCCATTCAAAAGACCGCTTACGCGTTACAGAATCCAGGCGGGAGCACACGGACGCCGTATAATACCCCGGCTGATGCCCCACCCATCGCCATCGCCAGAGGGGTCACAGGAGCCGGCAGAGCGATCAGTGCGGCGAGAGCGAAATTCACAGGCGGTCCTGTCGCGGCGCCAAACAGACCCAACAGCCTGGAAATGATCAGTCGGAGGATGGCAACGAGCTTGCAGATCGGCGGGGCACCTGTCGCGCCAGAGCAAGGAATCGTGGCGCCGACTTTCGAGTAAGTGAGAGGAGTCGAGTCGTGCTAACATCGAGGCAAGGATTTCACGCGGAGTTGAACGAGATTGAGTGAGGGAGCGAACCTTCTTGGCAGATCCATCGCTGACAAGTCGCCGTTAAGTCGCCGACTCATCAACCCGAACTTGCACAGGTAAGAAAGAGCCGCAATAAAGCTGACCTGTCAGCCCACAATTGCCTCAAAGCAGACCCGTGCCGTCTCCCTCCGTTCCGGTGCAGCAAGCCAAAGACAGGAAAGAGTCCGACAAAGTTGATTGGCCAATGTCATTCTCTGACGCCGGTACAGATTCGGCAGGCAGTGAGAACGGTGAGTGAGTGTATGGGGTAAGGCTGATGGCAAAGAGGAGACGCAGTTGAAGTCGGATCCGAAAGCACAAGCGAAGAACGGAACAAAGGTTGAGTCACAGCCAGTACAGTCAATGTAGTAACAGGTAGAAAATTTGTTGCCGAGAAATCGGGAACCCCAGCCTGGTTGACGAAAGTCTTTCACTCCCGTCCTGCACTAGGTCCCTATATTTATAAGTTACCCGACTGTTTCCATGCAAATTCCATTGCCAATCGTCTGAAATCTCGGTATACCCGGTAGCCGAATTGCCTCCGTTCTGGCTCCTACGGCCGCCGCTTTCAGACCTGGCGTTACCGATAGCTAACTTACTAAACGAAGATCGGGACCTCTCTTCAAACTCAAGCTGGGGTCCCGATTTTTCGCCGACCAGGTCGAGCATCCGGGCCATGACATCCGCAAAGCAGCCGGTCTATCGCGTATCCTATGGCGGCCCCGCGGTGGCGGGGACGGACAGCGACCACTGGCTCAGCGATGAATTCAGCGGTTACGAAGCAGACAAATTGCGGCCGTCTGCGCCACCTTTGCAGAATCCGGTCTCTCTCCTTACGACTCTTCTTCACTCGTCCGAGTACCGCTCCGATCAGCATCTTGCCACAACCAATCCTCCTTCCACACACACATCCGCCCCTCCCACCGCCACATCCACCCCCGTCCCACCGGCGCCCGACCTACGCTCTCTGCCGACTGCTTCTATCCTGCGTCGCGGTAGCATGAGTGCTAGCTCTGACACTGACTACGTCGGGCTCGGGCTCGGTGTGGCCGGATTTGAAGGACTAGCCGGGAGATTGGGAAGACTCGATGAAAAGAGAGAGCGAAGCGAAACCTCAGAGCGGGCGGGAGTGAGCTTGTCCTTGATTCATCGGGTTTGCTTAACACCTCTAGACCGCTCATCAGCGACAGACGTCCTGTGCACCGCATCGCGCTCTCAAGTTTGCTGTTGCACCGACTCATCCGCCAATTCCCATTAGAGACTCAGCTTCGAGACGCTCTTCCAGTCCATTCGCACGTGAAAGAGCGGTACAACGGGACATCGAATTGGACAGCGAAGAAGAAGATCTTGAAGAATCAGATGCTTCTGAAGACGCAATTCTACCTGGATTCCGTAGAACACCGTGGCAGCACGATGGCGAGTATGACTCTGACTCGGATCTCGGATATCAAGAAGACGAGGAGAATGGCGCCTTTTCCGACGACGAGGACTACACCACTCAGATCCCTCAAGCCCCATCCCCGTCTGATTTCCCCTTTGCCCGACCCACCAACTACCGTCGTCGACAGCATAACCGGCCATCCCCATCGGCATCTGCGGCTGCATTTGAGGTTCCCGCTGTTCGACCTCCATCTCGCCGTGGCCGTGGTAACATTCGTGTTGTTGATGCGGTCTCGTCTACTACCGAAGACCGCAAAGGCTGCTCGCGTCACTGCAGTCCTCCACCGGCGAGCTCGAGATCATCCAGCCGTATTCTGGGACCGCGATCTGGCCACTCAGACCGGCTTTCCGATGCTGGACCTCGAGGAGGACGAGCGGGCAGTCCGATGCCAGCGAAGATCGCGAGTGACGCTGAGAATGACAGCGACGACGGCGATGAGATCGGCGATGGCGACGATCAAATCAGAAACTCAGGCAGGCCTCGAGGTGGTTGGCGAAGTGATGACTCGGTCTTCGGGCGTCACCTGCAGACCCGAGGTGTGAATCGCCTCGATCCGATGGCTCGTCACGTCTCCGCTCCGCCACAGGTCTCGCCATACGATGGCGTCCCTCGTAGTGTTCCGATGGAATATCAGTTGTCATCGTCGGGTAGCAATACGCGCAACGAACGTCGTCGAGCTCGTGCTCCAACTCCTCGCCACGAGGATAGCAGCATCGCCCCACTCTCTGCTCCGCTCCTTTCGCAGGCGACTTGTCCACCTGCACTGGAAGATACACCAGCCATGGCGCGGTCAATTTCGCGCACAGAACTTGGCCAAGCTTCTGGCTACCTAGGGAAGACCCTCGCCTCCCAACCGCCAAATTTGCTGCGAACCAAATCTCTCGGCTCCAAAGTGACCTTCGGACCCGACGTTGATCCGAGGCCTGAGCGCTTATCTCGCCTTCCGATTCATGCGGTGTCGGCCGACGAAGGCGCGGCGAGGCGAATACTGCAGGCCGTAAAAAGCAAGCCCATCGCGTGTCCCCGGATTGCGAAGCGGGGAGAAGATTTTACATGGTGAGATGGTGCGAAGCGTACGATCCGCCGAGCGGATCATACAAATCGGAATTCGCAAGCTGTCGGCGAGAAATCGGGACCCCAGCACCTGTTGAAGAAAGGCTTTCAGCCCCGTCCTGTTCTTCTGTTATGTAAGCTTTCAGCAGACTCAAGCTGCGGTCCCGATTTCTCGTCGACAAGTCTGTGACGCAGTTGCGTTGTATGTCAGGTAGCATACTGCATGATAATCATTTCCCATTGCTTGGTTTCGTCGTGGCTGCGAAGCGGGTCCAAATCTCACGCAACTCTCACGCATAAAGAAAGGTCTTGACCATTCCGCGGGAGCAGACGATTTAGCCGGTTGAAAACTTGTCGGCGAGCAATCGGGACGGACCGGGAAAGCCAAGGGTAGCCGAGGAAAGCCAGCCTCCGTGTATATATCCATTGCGATATTGATGACCAACATCCGTCATTCATCAGAATATACGCTGCCCGTGCTTTCTCTCATCTCCGGGGAAACGCTGCGGCACTTTTGGAGAGACGTTTGAAAGGAGATCATCTTTTCACTTGAAAAAGGAGAGGAGGGATCTTCGTAAGTGTGACGCGTTATATCCCTGCCGGGCGGGACAATCATGACTGAGCCAACCACTTCAAAACCCCTCTGTTCCCTTTGCAGTTTCTCATCCTCAACAAAATGCAAACAAATTTCAATGTACCTTCCCCTCGTCCCGCCGAGTCCTTCTCCCACACCTCTAGATCAAACACCTCTGCTCGATCCAACCCGTCCACACCGGCGACACATGCACGCCGGCCGTCAATCCCCATCTCACCTGTATCAAATTTACCACGTCCTGTCCCCGTGCCTCAGCGTCACGGAAGCTCGTATGGCCATTCTCAGCGCCCTAGTTTTGGAACAATCGCCACAGATACTCCCTCACCTCATCTCCGTCGACAAGCCAGGGGTTCAAGCTCGACTGGATCAAGTAGCTTGAGTGGGTCAATCCTCTTCGGTCCAGCCTCGCTACCCTCCTCATCGTTCCTCGGAGCCGCTGAGGTATCAGTGCAGCGGTCCAGGTCGGACAGGCGACCTTCCGAATCTCGGCCAGAGATGCATTTGCGCGAGAGGGTTCCGGAGAACGATGGCTGGCTTGATATCACCGCCGAGGAAATCCTCGCGACGAGGGATGATGTCCAGGCCAGACTGGTATCTGGTGCGATATCGACCGAGGAGGCCGTGGATGTGAGTGAGTGGCGAGAAGTTGCGCTGACATTACCAGATTCTGATCAAGAGCCAACACACCTGTCTCTTGGTTGAAAAGACAAACGACCCGGTCTCTTACGGTTTCTTCGATGTCCGTCAGCTTCGATCTCTAGTGCTATCGCTAATAAGAACCTAGTACGCCGACCTCAACACCTTTCTCCTACTCGTGTTGCAAGCCTCATCCCAAACCCCTTCAACCTTGAAATCCTCCACATCACCTGTGAAACCGCGATACGCCCGAGCCGACTCCTTCTCGTCGTCCGAGTGTGCGATTGAGGAAGATGAGCCTACCGAATTCCCCTACGATCGGAACAGGGAGATCATCCAGCTCATCAAGCGGAAGGACAAGGTAAAAGTCGGCAGCGTCTGCGGTAAGTGTCACTCGAAAGAGGTGTATATGGAACGAGGTGTATGTAGCTGACTAGTCTAGACATCTCTCAAAAGGACCCCTTCTACGTGCTTCCGGCCGATGCCCCTCTTCGCAGCATCCTCCCCTTATTCGCTTCAGGCATCCATCGAATCGCAATCACTTCGTTGGACAGCGCCCCTTTAATCCTCACAGACGCCATGCTCCTCGAGCACCTCATCTCCCTCCCCCCAGACCTCATCCCTACCAATTTCAATCTTGCCGTCACCTCGTCGACGCTCAACCTCCCGCTACATCCTCTCATCTCCTTACCCGGCACCGCTTCCGTTCTAGACGCGATGCAAGTCATGAGCGCTCAGGGATTGAGCGCACTTGGCGTCCTGTCCGGTTCTGGTAGCGGGAGTAATCGCAGCAGCTCAAGCTCGAGTGGTTCGACTTCTGGATCTGGCGTCTCCTCAAAATCGCCATCCGAGGGTCACTTCTCCTCATCGCCCTTGCTCATGCCGACACTGTCGCCAGGGCTCGATGTCACGGCACCGCCTTTGGACAACCCAACTGGCTCTGGCGAGCTCATCAGTGTCGTCACTGCGCAGGACTGCACTACGCTTGTAGTGCCGAGCGAGGGCAAGCAGGTGCTTGGAATGGGATTGCAGCACATGGTCAAGGCCTTGCAGGTGATAGAGCATGCGGGCGAGACAAGGGGAGAAGAGAGGATGCCAGGTGCGCTTCCCCGATACCAACTGTCTTCGCTGATGGTCCCAGTGCATACGGTCACGTTCAGCACGATTTTGCTCCATGCCTGTCACCTGATCCTCGCGACCGCGTCGTCTCGTGTCTTCATGCGCACGCCTCTGGGCGTATCTCCACCCCTCTCACCAACGCCCTCTCTCACGATGTCAGCATTCTCCCCGCCTTCGTCTCCATCTCTCTCGTCCTTATCACTGTCCGACACCAAGCCAATCTCTCACCACATCTCACCACCTGGCCTGCCCCTTCCGCCACCCATTCAGCTGTCGCCGCACTACGTGATCTCCATCCTCGACATCCTCGCTTGCCTCGCGAAGGCTTATCATACCAAGCTCGCGCCGCCGAGTCCGCAGGTGGACGACAGCGTGATCATCTTCCCGTCTTCGGACGAATCGCCACTCCTTACGACTCAAACTTGGGATCTCGATCCGGCTGGTATGGGTAAACGGCGACGAGCGAGTGCCGCCGCGGCGGAACACGCCGCTATTGAGTCATGGAGGTGGATTGGCGACGTCAGTCATTGACGCAAGCCTGTGTGGACTCCCTTGTTTGCGCTCGATATGTCCTTCTCCACGACATCTCCACCTCTAATTCCCCCAACCTGTCCAGTGCGTTTTCTCTCCTTCGAGCTGCTTGTACCTGGTATCCCATCCCTTCCCGTCTCTGCCGGTTTCAGCTCGTCCTTTCGATTCACTCCACCCTCTCCATTCGCATCTCCTAAACTCGACGGTTGGTCCTCGGACCCGTCTTTGTCCACATCGAGGCCGATGCTTGCTCGGCTCATCACGAATCACGTAGGATTGTACTATCTAAAGAAACGACAATTGAATGCAATGATGTGCCTTGGCGGTTGTACGAGCTACCGCCGTGTACCCACGATCGCTCCTGCTACCACAGCTGCGGCGACACCCACAGTCCCAAAGCCTCCTCCACCAAAGGCAGCGATCCAATGGTACCACTTACTGTGAAGCCGTCAGCCGCAATGTGGACAAATCAGGGAGAGTTACGTACGTCTGCCGAATCGGTACAACCTCTCTTGCGTTCTCCCCTCCTTCTCCGCTCTCAAACTTTTGATCCCTGAAGAACCCCTCCATGCGTTTCTCCTTCTCTGTCCACACTCCTCGTAGCCATAGTTCGAACGCTTTTGATTCTTCCGGAGTTGCGAGCCCGGTGTCCGTCGGTGAGACGTCGTCCTTGCCAAGCTCAGAAGGGGTGCACAGGGGTTTGGAGACGAGTGAGGGGATGCCAGAGTCGGGTGAGGAAAGGTTGGAGTAGATGTGGATGTGCACGTGGACGGTCGGAGGGGGGACCGAGCGGAAGAACACCGACAGGAGACCGTACCTAGAGGCAGTCAGAGACGATCTACGAGCTGGGCTGACGTACCATTCTTGCGGATATTTGCCATAAGGAACCCCTGGGTAGCCGATAGTCACATCCATCAACTGCAGATCGGGGATCTGCGGCAGGAGGGTGCGAAGGCAGAACAGCAATCCCGTGGATCTGGGGTGAAGGAGTGTTACGAAGTCAGGCTAGACATTTCAGCGTCAATCATTACACGCGAATCAGTCAGGACTCACCGTCTTTTCTCTGTTGGCGTACTTGACGCTCTTCACGCGCTCCTCGTCGCTCGTGATCGTTCCTTCCGGGAAGATGAGCAGCCACAACGGCCAGCGACCCTTGTTCCTTGCTTTGCCTAGCAGAGCAGAATTCTCGTCGGTGCCTGCGATCACTGAGTGCTTCACCGACTCCTCGCTGGTGCGCGCGTTCTGACCGAGTTGGGTGAGGGCGAGCGTCAGGTTGGCTCGGTCAGCCGCCCACGATCGATTGAGGAAGATGAATTTGAAGAATTGCTAGATCCGTCAGCTCGGCTTACGCAATACACGTACCATTCCCCACCCGACGACCGGTATCCGCTTGAGACTGGCTTTGAGTAAAATGATGATCCCCTTGGCATGCCCGGCGTACGCGGCGATGATCCAGAGGTACATCCAGTCGGTATAAGCTTGGTGGTTACCGATGACCACGAGCCGGTCGGGGAGATTGATCTTGGTCATCTCTCCTGTCTTTGCGTCTCGTTCGACGAGATGGGTGATGGAAGGTGGTGAGTCCGTGGTCAGGGTTATGGAAGTCGGAGCGAAGAGTACGGTGATCATGATGACTGACATCAGCTCGAAGAGTCCCGCTTCGCTCACGTGAACGGGCATATCCATCCTTGGTCCACCCTATCGCATCGTCAAATAATTTGCGACCGTGACCAAAGGGGATGATGAGGAGGGGGAGGGCAACGAATTGGGCAGAATTTATACCGAGTTGAGCAAAGGTATGACATATCGGAAAGAAGATTTTGGAGAAGATCGGACCATGATCTGGTGGTCTTTGTGAGATTGGAACGGTATACAGCGGTTTGTCTCTCATATTGGAGGGGAAATAGTAAGGAGAAGTTGAAGATGGCGAGAAGCGCTGACTTGAATCGGCGATCGGGACATCCCACGCCGTCACCACGTGCAGTCAGGAACCAAATCATAACCTCCTTACCCCTCATCGTCTCTTCAAAACTGATGCCCATCTCATCCTCTCCCAGATAGAAGATCCTACCCATCGCTTCCTCGTCGCCACTGCCCGTGATCAGGTCATCGGCTTCGTGCAAATCGCACGTGATCAGGTCATCGGCTTCGTGCAAATCGCTGCAACCGATCTATGTCGATATCAATCACCACGGGGGAAGGCGTGGCAGGGAAATTGAAGGAGGCGACTTGTGATCTGGCAAAGGAGGAAAAGGGCACGAGGCGACATGGCTCGCACGGCTCCAATGGCCGACATTTGGATAAGGTTCTACGAAAAGTCCGGCTTCAAAGCTGTAGGTATACCGGACTTCTGGCTGGGAGATGTCATGTTCACCTATAAGGTATATTTCATATGCCTGAAGGAGTGATCGTTGGATAGACATATAGATGCATGGCTTGCGGTGAGCGGACATGAGTTTGAACGAATGAGTGTCAGTCCGATGGAACCGAGTTGTGTCGCGGTTGCGTCTGCTATTAGTAACTCTCACCAAAGCCAGCTGGACCGACTTATCGTCTCGTCAGTACCACGCCGAATCCGCGGCAGACGTACCAGCCTTGCGCTGCGCAAGCTTGCTCGTCCCCCGCCGACCAGTCTCGCCGCCTAGACTACCGCTGCCTGGACCGTTTGGCGGTATCGGGGCGAGTGGCTGCCTCGGGGCTGCTTGGGCATGGGCGTTCTTGTTGTAGCTTCGGCCGAATTTAGCGTAGGGGCTCGATTGTGCCGGGCGGAAATCCGGCTGGCGCGGTATGGCGAGTCGGCCGGCGATCGGCGGGGCCATGCGCTGATTGGGTCTGGTGAAGGTGTTTGGCTGGCCTGCATTCGGCGTAGGGATGAAGGGCTGTGGAGGCTGATTGCCGATAGGAGTTTGTTCAGGACGATTCTACGTGACGTCAGCTGGTTGCGTGCCTTTGACTTACCAGGCCGCCGCCCTTCATTGTGCCACCCCTTCCCATCCTGAGTGCAGTCTCTGCGCGGTCGTCCGCTTCAGCATATTGCGACGCCGACACGAGCTCTTTGCACTTGATCTGCTGATCAGCGCCATCATCCCTGTCAGGAACCTGCCTGGTCGTAATTGGCCCTTAGGTTGAGCATCTCCTTGTCGTTCTCCTTCACTTGGTTTTTGAGATCCTGGTTTCGGCGAGAGACGATTTCGAGCTCCGATTTCAAGTCTGGCGATCAGCTACGAACCGTTAAGCTCGTACTAGCGATATTCCTGGTGGCAACTGGTATACATCAGCGCGATTCTTGATCAATGAGGCTCACTCTGCAGACTTCCTTGAGCTGTGGTTGCGATCAGCTCAGCGCTGCCGTGGAAGACCGCAATTCTCACCCTGCCGTAATTCCTGCTCCTTCTCTGCCAGATCCGAATGCGCCCTATTCCGGATCACCGCTTGAAATGCTCTGCGAGATCAGCGCCCTCTTCAATAAACCGCTTACCCCTCTTGAGACGTCTGGTATGTCCAGAAGTCCATGGCTCTGGGTGGGGAACATGTAAGTTTCTGAGTCAGTGAGACATAAAGTCATCACCTCATAGCGATCTCCATGATGATGCGCGGAGGCAGACCAGCAAGGATAGACTATTGTCGTCAACGCTGAGGAGGCTCGAAGGAACAAGGCTGACCGCCCTGTAATCGTTTGACGGGTTCAGGTGACTCTCCTTCACCAATTAAGCCTAATCCGACGGCCTGTAACTTACTACGATGTCATTCCTAAACTCCGGTGTCAGCTAAGTCGCATACTCGCTTGACGGTCAAAATCACGCTTCCGGCAATTCTTTGTCGCATGCTGGGCAGACCGCTTGTTGCGAGAAGAGCTCGTTGGCGCAAGGTACTGTATACTGTCGTTGGAATACAGCTTCTCGCCGGTGACAATATACGCACCGCAAAAAATGTCTGTAAGAGACAGTTAGCGTTTACATCAAGCTGTGTAAGATATCGAAAATCAGAGCGTCCCAACTTCCGCATATCATAAGGCGAGACTTCAGATAGAGGAACTCACGAGAACAAGTCGTAACTACTGCCTTGCCTTGCTGCGCCACGATGCAGCGACACACAAAGTTGTTGCAACGTAGCTCATTATCCCCCGTCGGCATTGCGGCCGGAAAGAGGAGGACCAAGAAGTATATGTGCCCAAGAGGAATGATTAACGAACAAATCGGAGATGCAAAGATAAAAGGCAATCGCGTTGAAAATAGTGTGGACGCATCACCTCTTTATGCCACGTCATGCTGCTGATCTGGCTCCCGCTTAATAGAGGCTTACGTTTAGCTAGGCATTCCTTAGACGCTCCATCGAAGCCATTTGACGACTGAGAACCTGTCATTTGAATCCTACCGTGACTATCAAGGCGATGCAAAAACCTCTGCATGAACCACTGCAATCATCTAATTTCCCCTGATATATAAACCATTTTTTGCCCTTGAAATGTCTACTGATCTTATTTCTCTCCCGAAAAATCTAGTTGAGGCGATAGAACTTGGTGAGGATCCTGCCGAAAGTTTCGATGGCGGTGCGAGTCTGCTCGTACGTGGCGATGGAATACGATAGACGGAAGTAGCCGACCCCTTCACCTCCGATCGCGTGCGGGCCATGCGCGTCAAAGCCCCACCCGGGCGCGAAGAGCACGAGATCCTCGGCGAGTTCGCGCCAGAGCCTATCCATGAGGAAGCGAGTGGCGTCCTCGCCCCTCTGGACAAGAGCCTCGTAGTCCGGGTGCTCGCTGAGGTGAACGGCAAGGAAGACAAACATGCCGGCTGAGGGTCAGCGCGGATCATCCGGGCTTACTCACCAGACGGGGGGATGAAGGAAACTAGAGCCGGGCCGCGCTTGCTCTTGAGACCTCTCTTCTCGTCCCAAGCGGCTTCCTTGCTACCCTCAATGTGCTTGGCGTAACAGGTTACACCACGACCAAGGCCGTCAAAAATGTCACGGACCGCCGCGTTGGTCTTAAGGCCGTTGATGTTCTCATCAAACTCGAGGTGGAAGACGTCCTCAAAGGTGTCGCACATCCAGTTCTTTCGCATGCGGTAGGTCGCCTTGATACCGCGGAGCCATCGAACGTAGCCGTCAAAGCCCCACTTCTGCAGAAGCGTGGTGGTCATAGCGGTAACGAAGCCGCTCGGCGCCTGGGTCGACGCTTCGGTCGCTCGCTGAAGGCGCTCGATGAACAAGGGAGAGGTGGTGAACCAACCCAATCGGGAGCCGGGACAGGACGTTTTCGAGAAGGTCTGATGTCAGCGAGCGAATCAGCAACGCGCTTACGTCCATGCGGATAACACGGCCTTCGGTATCGAAGCGAAGGTAGGTCGGGGGAAGAGCCTTGAGGAACGCGTCGTGACCCTTCTTGCCCTCCTCCTTCTCAGCATCGATCTCGCGCTGAGCCAAGATTGACTTTTCCGACTTGTGCCCCTGAGGCGTCCATTCGCCGGTGTACTGGGACTATCAGACACGCAGTCAATGCTACTCACCAGGCAGTAGTACGGCTCGTCCTCGCAGATGATGACGTCTGAAATCAGCTACTGCTCGGTAGAAATACTCACCATACTTGGCGCAGACATCGTACACCGCCTTCTTCCTCTCGGCCAACATTGTCGCACCGGTCGGGTTCTGACCGGTGGGGATGGTGTAGAACACCTTGGGCCTCCTCCTGCCCATCTTCGCCTCGTCCCAGTTGCCGAGTACCTCATCCATGTGCTCGGGAATCACACCTTGGCCGTCCATCTTGATCGGTACCATCTCGACCTCCAAAGGGAGGAAGGAGTTCTCCGCACCGGGGTAGGTCCACTCCTCGACGAGTACCGCGTCGCCTTTCTCCATCAACATGAAGACAACCTTGCCCCAAGCGTCGGTCGCACCGCAGTTAATAAGCACGTCCCAGTCGGCGTATCCGGGTTTGTATACCCGCTGAACATACTCGCGCAGGAACAAGGCAAGGGCGGGAGGGCCAGTCGCTGCCTGATACTGGAGCGACGTGGCGAGTTGGATGGTCTCGGGAGTGGCGTTCTCGACGTATTTTGGGATGGAAAAGGAGGTGGTGTCTTGGGTTGACGGGAATAGCCATGAAAGGAGGCCCTTTTTCGGCTTGACTGGAACGCGCGGCGGGTTGAGCAGCTGCGTGTCGACGGCGAGGATTGAGGCGGAGATGGTCTCATATGGGAAAAGCTCGGGGTGGGGGATACCTTTACGTCAGCTAGAACGCCTCGATCGCTCACCTCCTGCCATGGCGACTGTTCAAGTCAGCACGGTCAGATGCAAGTCACTTACCCATCCCCTTGAGATTCGCATACTTGTACAACTCCTTGAGCGAGCTCGTCGTCCTATTCCTAGCGAGCGAGCTGAGGTGATGGCTCATGTCCATCGCCTTGGGCAGACCGCCATCGGCGGATCTAGAGAAGGTGGAGCTGGACGCGGCCGCTCCGCTTGCGGTGAGCACGCCGGGGGAAGGGATAGCGAAAGATGAATCCATTTATGGCGGTTCAAAGGTATGGAAGATGAAGATCGATGAGAAAGATCGAGGGAATATCGGTATAGGAATGATAGGTTGCACGTGGCGGCTCCTACGATCAGCCGGCCATGCCCGAAATGACACCGCTTATGTAAGAGTATAGGAAAGTAGACGTGGCCTGAATTTGGACATGCATGTGCAACGTCTACAATGATGGTCGAGTGGAGGATATCCTGGTGACGATGCTAGACAGGCGGTAACGAAGCGCTTTTTCGCGAAGAGGGCCAGCAAAGGATGGAGACAAGGATGATGAGGAGTGCGCTAGCGATCTGTGCGAGCGTCAACCTCATTCAAAGAAACATAGTGGACCTGGAGGGTATTACGTCGAGGCTCAACGTGGTCGTCGCGTACGCCGGTGGTATCAAGCAGTAGTTTGCCGTGTCCAGTACGACAAAGTCTCCGACGTGGCCAAGGCTAAAGCACCGATAGAAGCTGGCAAGAAGATTGCGAGGAAAGCCCTTTCGAAACCCGACTTCTCGCGATGAGCCGGGCGGGTGAAGAGGATAGAGGCAATGTGACGAAGTCGAGAGACTGCGAGCTTGTCCTGAAGCAGGGGCTGATCGGGAAGCGGTTCGGGCAGGGGCCGCTGTTGACGGATGAGAGAGGGAGGAAGCCATGTCCCATGCAGCCTGAACCACAGGTCATTTCACCTAGTGGCGGGATGTCAGACTCACCCGTAGGGCACACGCTGAGGCAGCTTGATTCTGCATACAAGTGAATCCATCCCGTCACCCATTCGCTTCGCATCGATGACCCATAGCTCAGAACCGGCGTCCCTAGCAACCGAGGGCGTCCCGTCGAGAAGAAGGTGGCTCTCATCGTATACTGGTTGTCATCAGCATCAGCACCATCGCACCCGGACTCACCATACGACAGCAGATACCCTTCATCCTCGCTTAAACCGTCCCCAGTCCTCGGGACGAACCTCGCTTCCTGTGCAAACCATCCCTCGGGAAGCGCGAAGATCTCGAGGGGACCCTTGACGCCTCTCGCCCAGTCTTCCATTATTTTTATCGACGATCTCCTATCCACGGGATCCATGGTCTTCCCTGTACCCCGATTCCGACCTCGCCGAATGAGCTCTTGGACATCGATCTTGACGAGGCAGTCAACCTTAGCCGCCCCGCCCAATCTCTCGTCAAAGGAGCCAGAGCTCATCGTACAGCCGTAGACGTATCTCGAAGCGGACATGCCGAGGTCGGGAGGTACGGTGGGAAATTCGAAAGGGATGGCGGCGAGCGGGAAGGAATGGGAAATGACTCCCGCGGTCTTTGATGAGGCCGAGCCATAGTCGGGAGGGAAAGCGAAGCGGTAATAGTGCAGTCGGACGACATCCTTGTCTCCCATGAGCTTTTCCACCTTTGGCACTTCCACCGCGCCTGCAGCGTACACCAGCTTGGCGCTCTTAAACCTACAGCCGAGCATATTGACAGCTGCGAGGTGGCCGCCCTGGTACTCGTCCCATGCATTGGCGGTATGGAAAATGAGACTCGGCTCCGACTCGGTAAAATGGATCGGCTCCTGAGGCGTCTCAGGTGAACGCAACAGTCGAGGAAACACTACAAATTCGGATGGAAGGGTGCGGTCGAAATGAATGAGGGGGACCGGTGGTGTAGAGAACAGGTTGTGGGGAGCGAGGGTGAGGGGCAGGTTGAGGAGGATGGTATGGGTGCGGGAAGCAGCAAAGTCATGCATCCTGTGGATCGTCAGCTCAGGTCTCGCCGCTGGGGCCTACATCTTTGCTCTGCCCAAGTCTACCCCTTCTTTCCATACTAAATGCTTCCCCTTGCGATCGATGACTGAATACCGAGCGTGAGGGGCATCAAACATTTGGGTCGAGTAGAAGATGAGCGAGCCGTCTACTGGATCGATCCGCGGGTGAGCGGTCATCCAGTCCTATGCACGAGTAAGCTCTGCACAGCTGAGCTCTGTAAACTCACCTCCTGTACCCTCGACAGGCCCCATCGCTTCCACCAATCCCACTTCCCTCTTCTACTGGCAAGATTCTCTCCCGTCCCAGGCTCTTCCAAGCGATCCCATGCCACTGTTTCCAGCTCCGGCACTCTCACTTCCAGAGGCGGTCCACTCTCGCAGGTAGCCAGTAGCCGGTGGTCTTTGGGATCCTCACGGGTGATACTACCTGCCTTCTTCAGTCGTGGCGGTGCTTCGGATTGTTCCACCATACTAGCCTCCACCTCGGCTTCCTCCTCTGCCTCACTGCCGAGCCCTTGACCCCACCAGATGACACTCGTGTTGGCAACGCTGAGAACGCCCATTCGTGCTCGTACAGCGAGAAAGAAGGCCTGTATGATAGCCGCGACGACGCGATGTATTGAGGAGAGGGGCGAGATGAGCAATGCTATCGAGGGAATCGGCGAACGAAGGAGAAGGAGGGTTAGGGTGAGGAGTGGGGTAGCGAGATGACGATTCGTGTAGAGCGACGGTCCGTCCGGGGTCGACGGGAAGAAAACGCCGTGCAGCATGCCATCGCCGTCGAACCTGAAAGGCATTGAGTGAGATGGCTCAGCCTACGGCACTCACCAGTGATAATGTCGCCCCTTCTCTGGCGGGTATACCGGGTTGCCGCCATTCCGGATATACTGCCCTCCCAGAAGCTCGATCGGGAGCTCACCCTCGATCTCGCAAGGATGGGAAATGAACTCCTCGACCACGGGAGCGAAATTTCCCCTGAGGAAAGGGTGGATATCGTGGCCCGCTGGGACGGAGCTCATAGCGGCTTCCCTGGAGGATGATTATGGTCGATGCATTGCGGATGAGCTCTGAAATGCCAAGATGATGACAGTTCCGGCAAACACGGGCATGGCGCACTTTGCAGTTGAAGGCGTATGATCTTATTCGCCTATCCAGCTAACCAGCAGGCCAGCTTCCCCATCACCTCGGACATTCATACATCATTCATACATCCATCCATACATCATACTTGATTACTGCATCACAAATACTTGCCACCCAGGAACCCGCCGTAGGACAGGAACGCCAATCGATTTAAAATCCCACAAACGCCGAAACCATTCAATACTTCTTCCCTTACTCTACTTTGCCTCCTCAAGGAAGATCCAGCAAGATCTGCTAGCGATATGAGGTGAGTCCCTGCCAAAACGCTTGACGACGGATCTGACCGCGCTCTGTACTTCCTTGTCCTTCTCCTCGTCTCCATGTACCAGTCAATACGCAAACGTCCCCAAATCCGAGCTCGACGAAGCCCAAACCCGGGAACTCGAGGAGTACGAAATCTCGCAGGGTCCTCTCTCAGTCCTGCAACAATCGGTGCGAAACCAAAGTCAGGTGTTGATCTCGTTGCGGAATAACAAGAAGCTGTTGGCGAGGGTCAAGGCGTTTGATCGACATGCGAATATGGTGTTGGAGAACGTGAAGGAGGTGAGTGGAGGCTGTCTCTCTTTTCGACTTGACTAGCACACTAGCACAAAGGCATACCCCTAGCTGACGCGGAGGCTGATGTCCCTTGCAGATGTGGACAGAAACGCCAAAGGGGAAGGGCAAGAAGCCGGTGAATAAGGACCGCTTCATCTCGTGTGTATCATCGCTACAGCTTGTTTCTTTGCTGACGACCATACCACCTTAGGAAGATGTTCTTGCGGGGAGATTCCGTCATTCTCGGTAAGTGCTGCTATAGCTAGTATGCGGGAATTCGCTGACTCTCACACGATTATATAGTCCTTCGCAATGCCGGATGATGAAGTCAAACAGGGTTTGCATGTGGAGCGAGTAGTCGGGTTCTCCTTTGCGATGCAGATACCTTTTCAACCACCCAGTGAAAACTGCCTCTCTACTTATGCTCACATGTTCATATGTCTCATGCCGTGTAATCATGATAGGGGTGTGGTATACAGCTCATGGCATACGGAATCGTCCACCTCTTCACTCTCATGATAGCACTCCCTCCCCTTTCGGTGAATTGGAGAACTCCACTACCGCCTGCACTGCATTCATATCTGGTCATTCATCAGCTTCGAATCGCTACACGCAGGTCGATCCCTAAAAACGCCTTGGGGTTAAGCGACTGACCTAGAGTGGAGCCAAGGTTGAAGCTGGTAAGGGCCTTGACGGTAAGATCGTCCCTGACGCTCCCGATGATCTCTATGTAGGTGTCCTCGATGTGTATTTCCTGTGGGTTCGGTGATCAGACGGGTTCCCAAGCCGGGAAGGAGGGACTAGCTCGGGAGAGGTGGATTCCGATCTAGCTCATTGTCAGCATCTGAATAGTCAACGAAGCTTTCGTCCGGCAAGGAAGTAGTCTGACCCCCAGCGGGAAGGGAAACAGTGCCTCACCTCACCACCATCGCTCGCCTGCACAGTAGCAGTATCTCCGACGAGTTTGAGCACTTTTGCAGTGAGGCGGACGGTATGACCTTTGTACTGCGAAAGAAGGCGGGAGTTGATCCGGGCTGATTTAGCAGATGTCAGCTTCCCGAGCACCTGCTGGACATGCAACATTGGTAGGAATCGGGAGTGAGCTGTAGAAGCTCACGTTCGGCACCGAGCTTGGACATGATGACCTTGTACCAGTCGAAATGGGAGCGTTAGCGACGGGTGATTTGTTGATAAGACTCGTGAGCAGTCGACTATCTATTCCACGTAGGGTGGCCAAGCGATTCTAAAGAGTGACAGGACGAGATCTTTGCTTTTTCCGGTCATCAGTCACGTGACTCGGAAAAAGTTCGAAATGCTCGAGCTCTTGCTTTGATGGGTCAAAGACTCGTTTATAGCTGTGCCTTCCCAAATGGTCTCCTTCCAGTGAGGCTCCTCTTCTCGTCTCTCGAAACACATGTTACCCTCACTGTTCCCAGGTGCGATGCATGCGCCGACACGGTCAAGAAACCTCGACTCGACAAGCACCGCCAAAATTGCTGGGCGAGCTTCACCTGTCTCGGTGAGCCCTCCATTGGCCAAGGTGAGACATCTCTGATGAGGTCCTTCATCTTGCCAGACTGCTCGACCACATTTCGAGGACAAGATTACAAGTATGCTTCTACCTCAACCACTGGGCGACCCGAGCTGAGACCGACTTAGGAGTCATACATCCTGCATATCCGAAGCTGAGAAGTACCAAGGCTCCCTGTACAAAGCATCCAAGAAGGCTCGTCCACCATTTAGCCATTCTCCTTCCATACTGACCGTTGATTCAGGGCAAACAAACCGCCATCCCACCTCGACCGTCTGAACCCCTCCAAGTCCCCACCTCCGAGACCCCAGCCGATTCCCCCTCCGCGATCCACCCCTCCCGCATGAACCAGCTCAACTCGGACGCTCCCCCTCCTCAGACCCATAGCAACTTCCTACCTCCCCGAAGTGGACGAGGTGGGTTCTCGGGACCGTCGTATCGCGGGAGAGGATATGGAGGAGGAGGACCGATGGTCTCGGCTGAGAATACGCTGGGGAGGCAGGGTGGGATGAGGTCGTGGGGATCACCAGCGGTGACAGAGACCAACGGGGAGATTCAGGAAACGCAGCCAAACGGTCATGGGAACGGTCACGTGTCTGAAGCCGGGACCGCGATGAATGGGCATGTCCAAGGTGGGGAGAAGAGGAAGAAGAGGAAAGGGGATAGAGGTGGGACAGGAACAAAGGCGAATTCGAAACGGCCAAAGTCCGAGGCCGATGGCGATGCAGCGCCTACGGAAATCGCATCGTCTGCACGACCAAGGACGGACGCGACCATCGAACCAAAGACCAAGAAGCGAAAACGAGAGACGTCGAGCGGTAATCAACCTGATCTTCCTCGCGACGGCATTCAAAAACCAGTAAATGGAGACTCCCCCGCATTATCAGATGAAACGCTCAAACGCCTTCGGAAATCGATGTCGAAGCTCGAAAAGGTCACGGGCGATACGAATCTACAGGCATGGCTAGAGCTAGTCTGCACGTCCAAGAAGGAGACGTTGGAATCCGCGGAAGTGATGCGCAGCCTCAAGGTCTTGTTTCAGGACGGCAAATGGGTCTTGCGCGCATAGCGCTGAGACTTTGAAATCGGAAAGAGCCATGTATGTATAGGCTAGATGGTCGACAGTATTCGCAACAATAACAACGTGTAAAGATGAGTCAAGATGGCATGCTACTACTTGACTGGTGCGGCCTGCGCTGTTGACGACGGTCGCGATGGGAACCGGGAGTAATACCAAGATGTCGATCCGTTGATCATGGTAGAGCGGCTGATCGGATCGCGGGCGAGCATTCGCCATCTTCGTGTATCGCAGCGAGCACCTTTGAGGCTAAGGGTACGGTTTCAGATGGAGGCATGTCCATCTGGGTGGTCCCTGCTGCGGAAAGCTTGTTCTCGACCAACTCGCTCCGAGCCGCCTCGAGTGACGTCGGGGCCTCGTCAAGCGGATCAGGTCGGAGCTCGGATGAAGAAAGTTCCGGGGTGGCGGCGGGAGTGGGCTCCTGGACTCTGATTGCTGGGCTTGGGGGAGTGGGTTCTGGCGTGCGTGTACTAGCACCCTTGCGCTCGATGCGGAGTCGACTAGCGAGATTGCGGGCGGCGGCTTGAGGGCCGACCGAGAAACCGCGCTTTGTCTCCCCATGGTCCTTACCATCCGACCCTTTCCATCGTCTCCACCCGTCGAAGTCGATGAGTGCCTGCGACCGTCAGCTTGCCTCTTGCTGTATGTAGCTCTCATTGACCTGCATGCATCCCCACTCTACAATCTTCTTTTCGAGCCACTTGAGCGAGACTGGCTTGGTGAGGAAGTCATTACACCCCGCAGCAAGGGCGTTCACTCGATCGCTCTGCAATGACGACGCGGTGAGAGCGACGATGATGACGGAGGAGCGGAAGGGGGATGATGGGACGGGCGATTCGGAAACTGGGGGTCGGGAATGCTCGAAAACGGGGGTGCTAGGGAGGATCCCAATATTGTTGTTCCTCTCCAATTTACGAATCTCTTTCGTCGCTTCGATACCATCCATGACGGGAAGTTGGATATCCATCTGACGTCAGCGGGAAAGCTCAGGTAAACTCACGAGAATCAGGTGGAACCCTCCAGTCCGCCACTTCTCCACCGCCTCGAGACCGTCTTTGGCGGATTGGTGCTTCATCTTCTTCTTCCGCAAGAACATGCTCAAGATATTCTGATTGATCGGATTGTCTAACACTTCAGCGGGATTCCTATGTGCTGGACTCACCCTCCACGATGAGCACATTGATCGGAGGCACCACGACCTCCTCCTTGCCCGCCTGTGTCGATCGCGGCATGTCAGCTTGAACGGGCAACCGGTGCATATCATCCAGTCCAGTGACAGCGGCTTTGTTTCCAGGACGCGGCGGGTGGAATACCGATGGGAAAGTCTCGTTGTCTTCGTTCTTGTTCCTTGGTGAAGCGACGACAGGGGATGAGCCTGGTGTACTCCGGCGGGATCGTTGTGTCACAGTTGATGACCTGTCACGGCCAAATGCGATTATGGGTTCAGCTTCAGTAGCGGGCAGTGTCTTCCGCCGCGAGCTCCGTCCAGACGGCGGGTCACCTGAATTTGATGTACCGTCACCAGGTCTTGTCGATGGTCGCCGCGAGGGATTACCTGACTCGTCCGTGACGCCACTCACCGTCGACATTGTCGACATCCGGCGGTTCTTTGGCGACGTGGTGGAAGGCGAAGCAGCAGAAGTCTCGTCAACGGCGCTTGCTCCGGATGTCCGGCGGCTGACAGTCTTGCGGCGGACAGAATCCGTTGGCCCGCGTACTGTGTACGAAGGTCCCCGGCCATCGCTCTTAGGAGGTTCGAAAAACATGCCAAACGGTCGACCATCGGGGCTCTGCATGACTACAGCAGATGCGCCGGACGATCCGGATTTGGTGTTGGAAAAGTACTCTGAGGCTGGTGTTGCCAGGATGTCGCCGGGAGTGGGAAGGGAAAGATGAACGCCTGTCTCTGTGCGAGTGATCTGTGCGGCCGCTGGAGGGAACTCGCCGAGAGGTGATCTCGCTTTTTGCGACCCGCTAGATTCGGAGACCGTTCGCGGTGGCTCGTCTCCGGTTTCCTCGGCCACCGTGTCAAAGAATCCACCTTCGCGACCTATGTCACCTGTCGGTGTTCTGGCGGCGCCCCCAAAGTAGCCACCGCCCGGTGATCGAGGACTTGTAGCGATTGCGGAAAAGAAAGGATCGACCACGGGTTGATTGACAGCGGTGTGCAATGCCGTGAGGAATCGCCGCGGACCAACAGGTTTAGGTATGACCATGACCTCGGGATGGGCAAATGCACCGGCACCGGTGGACCAAGGTGACCCAAGGCAGTTTGCAATGACGTCGCGTACCAGATTGTAATTCCCGAGTGAAGTGAAGTGAATGAGAACGGGTCCGAGGTGTCGTCCCGCAGAGACTTGCCGGACGTGTGCGGTCCACCCCACACGTCCGGCAAGGGTCGGCCGCTTGGCCATCCGCGGTCGAAGGAATAATGAGTTTGATTCCGCTCGTATCCGTATCAGTTCCCGCCTGAGCACAGTGACATCATCGTCTATGATGATGAACTTGTCCGTATCCCTACTCGCGGCAGATCCAAGCGGTGGCAATCCGACGACGTGCTCGGTGCCGGGCGTCGAGCCGACCGATCCGCCGTAGCCAGAGTCTTGCCGTCCGATGTTGGCCTTGAGATTCCGCCGATCCGAATCTTCCTCGATTGGTATGTGAGAGATGTCCAGGCCCCAAGCGGCGAGGTAACTGGTGAGATGACGAGCGAAAAGGCTGGTGAGATTGGCGAGCAAAGACACCTTTCTGCCACGGAGAGACTCGGCGAAGTCGGATAGCTCGGCGAGAGTAGGTTCCCTGGCAAGGCGCATTGATACAAAAGGTTGTCGGACCGCTTCTTCCTCCACGGAAAGATGAGGAGGCTCATCGAACGGCTTGCCGCGAGGTAGGAGGACGGAAAGCTCGTATGCTCGGCGAGGCAATCCATTCCCGAGGGGGGAAGACGGTTGTGCATCAAGCTTGAGGCTTGCGTTCTGCTGATGCAGCATGCGACGGCAAAGAAGCGATTCGAGCTTGGGCGTGGCAGATTCCTTCTCCTCTGCCAAGCGGGTGAAGGGGTTCACCTCAGCTCGCGGCGTGGCGGCAGCCGAGTCCGAAAGCTGGTGAATATTGTGGACGATTTCGAAAATGCACAACACTGGTCCTTCTGATAGGCCGCTCAATAGTGTCCGACCTGGAGAGGACGAGCGAGTTGAGAAGCTATTCGGCTGACGTTGCCGAGCCACGTCGGCAGCCGTCAAAGGGAGAGCCACACGTAGAGTCATAGAAGGGGATTGGGGAAAGATTTGTAGACCGAGCTCGATCGTATCGCCGTTGCTTGCAACGAGCAGTATTTGGCGGATCACCTGGAGGTCAGCGCGGATCGAACGGAGGAAGACCTACGTGGGAGAGCACATATGCCAATCCTTCGCCATCCCCGTGCACACTGACGTGTTTGATCCCCACATCCCCGTGAAACAGTACAAAGTCGACGCCTGCTTGCGCCGCCTGACCACCGAGCAGATCCGCGACGCTCTGAAGAAGCTCTCCGATATCAAAATCCCCAGACTTCCTACCGCCAGCCAGCAAACCCTCCTCCTTCTTTGCACCCTCAGGCTCGACAAAGGCTCTCGCATTCGCCGACAGGTAGTTTAGACTCCGCATGGAGCTGAACAAGGCGGACAGCGATGTTGCCGGCATCTGCACAGTGCATCCAGAGTACTGCTCCTTTGCATTGTCGAGGAGATGAGGAGGGGACAGGTGGAGAAGGGTTTGAATGGCGGATTGAAGCGAGTCGGCGAGCTCGAGGGAAAGCGTCTGTAGAGGTGTGACTAGTTCGGGCGAGGGAGTGCCGGACCCGGAGGTGGTGGAGAGGTCAGAGGGGTCAGAGATAGCGAGAGGACGCGCGGTTGTTGGCGAGAAGACAGAGAAAGATGACATATTGACGGCTAAGGAGTGAGGATGTCGGAGTGTACCTATTCGATCAAGCAGGGGCGCTGAAAAGGTACGGTTGAAAGCTGGGTGAGGGGGTAAGGTGTTGGGGAAGTCGTATCCTTCTAAACGAGGGCCGGCGCTAGTAAACACCGAATCGACAGGTTGACCATCGTTCAAGAGCGGATCCGTGATTGAGCGAAACTGATGCGGGATCATGACCACCGATCCACGCCTCTCTCCGAGATTCTCCATCGCCTCTAGTTGAGATCCGGTTCGGCTACGACCATCGCTGGAAGAGCTGGACCCTGACCGGTGATCGAATGGGTCCTCTGCGAATGACGAAGTGTTGTCGAACGGATCTTGCTGGTCCACAGCGTCTTCCGGGAGGGGACTAGGGGGCTACGAAGAGGTAAGTTGGATCCGACAATAAGCTCACCATTCGATACGCCTCGGAGTCGAGACTAGCTCGACTACTGCTCCCGGCAGGTGACGCCGATGCCCAGTCGGGAGGGACGGAGATGATCGCGGACTGAGGAGTACCGACAAGAGGGGAATCTGGTCGAGGCGGGGTGGACACGGTGAGTGATTCGGGTCGAGCCCGGGGAAGTGACATGTTGACTGTGCGGCGAGGATTACGAGTACATGAGGGATCACGTCCTCAACGCTGGGGATGGGTCGTAAAGGTGTTGTGGACATACAGATCCCGACCGTCTACAATTTTAGGGGTATGAATAGGAAATGGTTCGAAGACAAATTTGACCTGAGTCTCTCGCAACAGGGGCACGTAATCAATCTCGCAGTCGAGATTCCCAGTCACAAGAAATCCATGGCAATCAGCATTATACAATACATACATCGCCGATCCAACTAAGCTTGTACCGGCTGGAAAGTCATGATTTCCTCAAAGCTATCGTACAATCAGCTCGAACCTCGCCCGGATGGTTGTACCCACAGCAGCCTTTTGAGCTCTTCTCGGCTGATGTCGTCCTTCTGCATGTCAAAATCGAAGAATCCCGGATCAAGCGGCTTGGCCGAAGGCTCATCTTCCGGGTCATGATACGCTTCAAGATAGGGATGGGCTAGGCATTGCTCGACAGTGAAGCGTTGGCTCGGGTCGACTAACCATCAGCGATATCAAGCTTTCCCACTCACAAGTCAAGGTCTTTGTGAGGAAATCAATGGCCATCTCACTCGCTTTGGGATACAAGGATCTGAAGGTGCGCTTCTTCCGGAACCTGTCATGGGAGTGAGCTCCCCTTGCGATGGAGCGACCTCTGGCGTACGGGAGCGACCTGATATACTCCTTTGATCTCTTGGAGGTGATCGTATAGAATTCGTCCATCGTAGGGGTCCCAAGCACGTCGAGGATGAGAGCGAGTTGGTGATGGCTTGGTTTCAGCTACGCACCAACGCACAACTCACTAGTCTTTGCCCGGAAAGAGGGGTTTCCCGCTCAACATCTCAGCAAGGATACACCCGACCGACCACACATCGATCGACTGGACGTGAACTCATGTATTCCATCTGACCTACCTTCGTGTACATGCGAAATGACAGCATAACCTCTGGTGCGCGGTACCACCTCGTCGCGACGTCTACGATCAGCTTGGTCTGAAGAATGCACTCACATTCCGTCATGAACCCCGGCTGCATTCCCTCGGTCACGTGAGAGCTCCGAGCGAGGCCAAAATCGCAGACCTTGAGATCGCAATTGGCGTTGAGCAGGAGGTTGGATGGTTTGAGATCGCGGTGAATGACTGCAATCAGCGAGGAGATGCCGCATGGACCTACTCTCCGCAGAGTGAAGTGCTTTGAGTGCGCGGCACGTTTGGTACAGGAAGTATTGACAATGGTCATCGCTGAGGTCTTGAGTACGGATGACCCGGTGGAGATCGGTTTCGAGTAGCTCTTGTACGAGATACACTCAAGGTCAGCCGGGCAACGGGATCTAGCTCACCCTCCTTGAACGACTCGTATGACAAAGGTCGAATGATGTCCAGAACGGTAATAATCTGAGATCAGCGGCGTTCCAGATTCTACACCTACATTCTCGCTCACGCCCTCTTCCGCAAAGTATTTGAGCAGCTTGAGCTCCCTCAACGTCCTCAGCGCAAACATCGAATGATCAAATGGTGCAATTTTCTTGATCGCCACTTTGGTTCCGGACGAGCGATGGAGTGCCGAGATGACCACGCCGTACGCGCCCTCGCCGATCACATCGAGAACCTCGTAGGCGGAACCTAGGGAATTAGGACCGCTGGCGGAGTCACGAGCTCACCAAGGTTGAACTTGATCTTTCTCGGCGCTGCCGCGCTCGACCCTTTGGTCGTCTTTTCCTGCGGTGCACCTTGATGGTTTCCAGCGCGGGCGTCACTGTGTGATGGTCGTCGAGTGTACTGGGACATGGCGCTTGGCTGAGCAGTCAGTCGAGATCGATTCAAGGACCTACTGATCTGCTGCAGATGGGAGACTTCTCGAGGCCTGGTGCAGGCCTCCTCGCTCCCTTTCCAGAGACGGGGTGATCTGCGGGGGTAAAAGGATGAGCTCGCATCGTGGTGTAGGGCGAGGGTCAAGCCGGTGAGGACAAAGGAGCGCGATGGTGTATCGAGCGCGATGAAAGGACTCGATCGAGGTTCGAGGGAGGTGGGTACTGCTATCTGGTTCCGAAGTTGATGTCAAAGGGGCGTCGAGTGATGACCGTTCAAGGGATGATTAGCCATCAGTATCGTGGGGACTCCCTGTGTGTTTTCAACAGTCAGACAGCGCGGGATCGCCGGTGTCAGGCGATGATTAGCCTTTCCGCACGCATGGAAGCTCGCGGAGATGTCTCTTCGGTGATGTTTCGATAAATCGTCTTTGAATACCTCTTAACGATGAAACAAGAGCAATTTCCTTGCGACGTCGGACCTATTCCTCGGCCGGACCTGAATTGTCAGATCCCCTGAGCACTCTGTGTTCCGGAAAGCTCTTTGTCGTCAATCAACCTGGATCTATTCATAGTGCCGAAAATATGTCTGCGAGGAAAGGACAGGTCAGTGCATATCCCATGGCGTCTGCGCTGCTGAAGAAACCCGCTGACGCTGCCGTCAGACCATCCTCGCGCTGGTCCGAGTCTGGCACCACACTTCCGCGCAGGACCGAGTCCTAGGGAAACTCGCATCGAGGATAGCATGGGTGCTCATGGGGAAGCACAAGCCGACATTCGATCCTGCCGGTATGTCCACCGCTCCTGCTTCTCAACCATCTTCACGCATTGCATCCCCTTCATCACCGTTTCTCTGTCTCTGAACACAGTCGGATTCCTTCGTCCCGCTATCGCCTTGCTGATGGGATGATCCCAGTCGACGCAGGTGATTACGTCGTCGTCTCCAACGCCCTCCAAGTCCGCTTGACCGGCAAGAAAGGCACCGACAAGACGTACTTTCACCACTCTGGTTTCATGTCGGGATTGAAGGAGGTGCCGATCACTCGGATGCGAGAACGCAATCCAGAGGAAGTACGTCCAATCTCCGTCGGACCCCCTCAATTTGGCTGGACTGATGCGGTTTAGATCATCCGGAGAGCGGTCTCCGGCATGTTACCCAAAAACACACATCGACAGAGGAGGTTGGATAGGTTGAAGGTGTATCCGGGAGAGGCGCCAGTGACGGTCATGGCGAATGTATTGACGACTTGGCGGGAGCGAGCGGAGGGGAGAGGTGGAGCGGAAGGACGAATAGATATGCCTCTGCCTGGAGAAGATATGACGGGTGAGATCAGTACTGGATGACATGTAATTCCATTATGTGTGAGATGGATGAAATCTCGCGGCGTCATCCCTCAGCTTTCCTCTGGACAAGATGACCCTAGAGCGACTGCATTACACCACGTAGCGTGAAGGTATCATGACACCGATCAACAGATTCCGACCGGAAGGTATCCAGAAGCAGGGGATATACTAAAAAAGGGGTATCGACAGAGGTTGGGTGAATGAGAGCTGATGCTGGTTTCGGGATGATGCTATGCGGGGAACGAATGCTGAAATACAACTTGGACCACAAGGTCAAACGGCGGTGCCGAGTGCTGGTGGTGATCGGCGGTCGGCAAGGGCTTCAATCTGCTCTGGGTCGCTACGAGAAATCAGTGAGCGGCTAGCCAGTGCGAAGAAAGTGCCAAAGAAGCACTCGCGTTGAGGTAGCTCGTAGTGGTGTTCGCGGCAGCGGACTAGGTGTCGCCCGCATCTCCAGGTTCGCCTTTGCCCCTGCCTCGTCAATCTCACTCGGTTTCCATCCATCTCTTCCGCCAAGATTCGCCATAACCCCACCATCGAGGATCTGCGCCTCCACGTCCATGCTTGTCCGGCTGACGAGTCCTGTCCGATCGCTCGGCGTTCCTGGCCGTGAAATGTTCTGCATCTGCGGACTTATGAGGTGCTTCTGCTCGGGCTGTGATACGGCGGTGCTGGTGGAGACGCCTGTACCGCTGGATGTTGTTTGATCGTGAGGTGTGGCAGGATGATAATACGACCGTCTCTGTGCGTTTGTGTAATCGAAGACCTTGAAGCTGAAACCCACGTGAGTCAGGGGTAAGGGGATTCGTCTGGATACGCACTGAGTCTCCATCATTCGCATCTCCGGCGACATCATATCCACATCTTGCCCTTCTTTCCGTTTCCGGGCTTTGAGTGGATTTTCTTCGAGGAGGAGTTCTTCCAGCTCATGTGTCGCATCGAAATTTGCTCGTTTCGACTGCGCGTGACGGTCAGCGCCAGCATGCGCGGAAGACGAGCGCTCACGTCTGGCTCGAAAGGCGGTACAACCTCTTTGTTGTAAAGGGCTTCCCAGTCTATACCCTTGAACCAAGGATGTGATTTGATATCTGCCATACCACCACCTCCTGGCCGGTAGCCTAATCGCTTATTCGGATCTCGCTCGAGAAACTGCGCGGAATCAGCGGGAGTATTTGACAACGCCAGACTACGCACCGCCTTGATGGCCTGCATGCCCTCCGTCGAACACCTTCCCGGTGCATCCTCAGGCCATTTGAGCGCCTCGTGTAGTATGGCTTGTGTGAGTCCGGTATTTGTCCGTCCTCGGAACGGCCGCTTCCCAAATAGTAGCTCGTACCTGCGAATATCAGCTGAGTCTAACCAAGTATCCTCCGAACTCACGCCAATATGCCTAGTGACCAAAGATCTACCGGTGCCGAATAGCCTCGTTTTGTCAAAACCTCTGGAGCTGGACTTCTTCAGCACGCGCACATTCCTGAAGTCTCACAAGACCCACCCATATACGCCATACTCCCGGCAACACCCGTCACTAATCTTCTCTCGGAAAAGTGTACGGCGATATTGAAATCGGTGATATGCGCATGTCCCCGCTCGTCCAGGAGGATATTATCGGGTTTCAGATCTCTGCTTGATATCAGAACGCGACCTCACGATGTTCGGGATGACCCACCTATGCACTATCCGTCTGGAATGGAGGTAATCGGTCGCATGGGCGATCTCGGCGATGTAGAAACGAACAGTCCCCTCGTCCATGGCGCCTGCTCGGTCGAGATGGACTGCACCTGATCAGCCGGCCGTCCGGCGGGATCAACGATGGACGAACATCGCAGATCGCCCCCGAGCATCAGGTCAAGCACGAAGAAGCAGTTCTCATCGTCCTGAAAAGCGTATCGCAGATTGACGACGAAGGGATGGTCGATCTAGGAAGCAAAAGTTAGGAGTGCTATGAGGGTCGCTTGAACGATCCCGCTTCTCTATGCTTGCCAGCCGAGAGAAAGCTTCACCTCTTCCAACAGCCGTCGTTCCTGCACGATGTTGGCCACCGCCTTCATCTTGACGCATTTCGCCTTATTGATATACTTCAACGCGAATAATGTCTTTGTATGCTTGTGCTGAACGACTCGGACCTATTTGTCGTCAGCCTCCCACCTCCTGTAGATGGATAGTCCAGGGATGTCACGGACCTTCCCGAACGCCCCCTTTCCCACACTTCTCAGGAGGTAGAAATGAAACAGATTCACCTCCCCCTCGAAATCAATCGCCTAGAGGGAACGTCAGTCCCCGTCTACTCGCAGCAAGGCAGGAAACGTTGACCTCTGGCTTGCAACACCCTGCTCCCATCTCGGTTTGCTAATGGCCGTCGCAATGATATCTAGCGCGTAAAGCCTCGTCCACCCTCCTCAGACCTGCCAGACAGGTGACTGCCGACGGCGATAGATTTTGCTGCCGACAGAGTCCAAAGGGGTAGAAGATGTCGTAGACACGAGCTCAAGATTTGACTAGACAAGCGATCGATTTCGAGGAGACGAAGCCCAAGAAGTCTACAGGGAGGCGGAGTTAGTCTGGGTTCGTGAATGCTGGTCGGTCCGTCGAAGCGATATGAGATTGAAATCCCAACGCGACTCCAGCTTCCGCCAATATTGCCGCTACGAAACACGCTACGAGGCCTGGGCTTCGGATGTTTCGGGAAGGCAATGCAATGGAGACGGCTCAGCACGCACGTCGGTCAAGTGCAATCCTGGCGAGATCCGAAAATGGGTGAGATGAACTGTCTTTCGATATTACATATGTGTCGGACGCGGGGCAAGCGGTCTATTGTCGGGACATTGGCGAGTCGGCACGCGTCGAAGCTGATGCGGCGAGGTCGTATGAGTGAAGCTATGCGAGAACAAAGAGGATCGAGTTGAAACGGAGGGTCCGAACGTCCCAGGGTTCAAAAGGATCGTCAGCCTGAGACCTCCTTAATCTCCGGGAATGTTGAGCTGGCAGCATCGGACTTCCGTGGAACCTAGTTTCTTTCTCATTTTCCAGAAGAGAACCTTGTGGCTCGAGAAATCGACGTTCTCTCACCTCTCGGCTCATTGTTCCAGATTTTTGGTCGTGAGGAAGTGCACTTCCGGAGCGCGCGGTACCTGTATCACATGTACAATACATGCTCACAGAAGGGTACCGCTTATACTTATTATTGCAACAGATCCCTCAACTGCTTCACAGCCATCATGCACTCCTCTTCCGTCCCAACTGTAATCCTCAAACACCCCTCACACCCCTTCTCACTCCCTCTAAACCTGACGACCACCCCTCGACTTTCAGCCATCGTCTTGTAGACCTCGTTTGCTTGCTTATTGCTGACCCTACCCTCCTCATCCAGTATCTCGACCAGAACAAAGTTCGCATGGTTGCTTCCTAGTATCCGACCGACGCCCTTGATCTCGGATAAAGAGGAAATAAGGATAGATCGGTTGGCATTGAGGGTGGAGGAATTGCTGGACATGCATTTCAGGCCCGACGGGGAGAAGGCAGAGGCGCCAAGAGACGCGGTAGGAACTGAGATGTTATAGGGAGCTTTGGTGTTGGTTAGGATCTGAACGAGAGGTGGTGGTGCGAGCAGATAACCGAGTCTAGTATAGGTATCAGCAGCTGAGGCTCGGGATTTGACGCGGCAGGCGCACCGTATAGCAGCGAGCCCAAATCCCTTGCTTAGTGTTTGCGTCACACAGACGTTCGCATACTCGTTGACCAGGCTAGCGGCGCTCGACTGTTGCGGTGCGAAATCGATGTACGCCTCATCGACCACCACAACCCCCTTGAAGGCAGGGTTCTCCAGTATCCGTTGGATCGTATCGAGCGGGATGAGCGTGCCGGTGGGATTGCCGGGTGAACAGATGAAGAGCATCTTCAGGTCTGTATTTGAGTCAAAAGCTGCTTTCATCTAGCTATACATCAACTTCAGGTACGGTCCACGGATGGACGTGTAACGCACTGCTTCCTCGTCGAGCTGGAACTCCCCGCCCTCGCTGACGAGCGGCACCTCCAGCACTCCCACATCATTGACGTTCGCTGTGACCTTGTACATCCCGTACGTCGGAGGAGTGGTTATGACCCGATCCGTTCCAGGCACACACATCACCCGAAAGAGCATATCGATGACTTCGTCACTCCCAACTCCCAAAAATACCCAGTTCTCATCTGGTACGCCTCGGAATGTCGCGATTTTTCGCTTCAGATCATCGTGCGTGGGCGAGGGATATCGATTCAAGCTGGCTATCTCGGTATCAGAGAGGGAAGACAGGACTTCGTCCGCTGTTCCATCCGCATCACCATTGCTACGATGAACTTTGGGAAGTGCTGGACCGATAGCGTTCTCGTTGGCGTCGAGGAGAACACCAGCGGAATAGTCGTCTCTCGCGCAGCGGTATGGTGTGAGAGCGAGGATGTTGGGACGTATCAGAGGTTCGAGGGAGAAATGAGGGGGATGAGAAGGGCCAGGCTCTCTCAGGCCGAGGATTGGCATCGTGCAGTACGGACTGGAGTAGTCTTGAAGAGATATTTGGTTGGAAAAGGCGGACGATACGTTGTCGACTCGAGGACATCGACTCAAAATGATTGAAAGGCACGATTATTACGCTTATCTGCTAATCTCGAGCCTATTAGAAGCAGCCAGAGCAGCGATTGGTAAGGCGCGCAACAGTGAAAGGCTCCGTCGGGAAGAACCTGGTCGGCGTAGTTATTTTGCTCTAGGCTTGTGCCCAGTCCTGACTGCGAGATGGACCAAACCTTCCCTCCCGATTCTGATTGGCAATTGACACTCTCGCCTCCGTATCCACCGCTTCCTCCCTACCTCGGAAGACGCGAATTCCCCATCTCCCTCTACAACTCCCCGCTCTTCATCACAGGCCGAGGGAAAACCGGGATCGATAGCCCCGAGAAGGCGCTAAACAAGATCAACGGCTTCTTCGCCGCTCAATTCGATAAGATCGGTCATGTTACTTACCTGATCTCCCTCAAGAACAGGGAGATGATGGGGACCGTCACCCTGATGCGAGGAGACGACACCGTTCCGGACATCGGGTTCGCGCTCTCCCAGTATACGCTGGGAATGGATACGCGAGGGAAGCGGGATTGAGGTTGATCGAGTACGCCACCACGATCCGAGGACGGTGGGCTGGGACTACCCGGGGTATTTGCGTTCACCTCGCCCGATAATCCTCGGAGTGCGAAGGTGTGAGAGACTTTGGGGCTGGAGTACAGGGGCTTGTACCGCCTCGAGGCTTTTGGGGATAAGCCTAGTGTGGTGTATGAGGGTGAGGGGGATGGTGGCGGATCTTGAGCCTACGGCATCAGGGGGGCGAAGATGGAGGCCTAGGTGAATAGGAGTGATTCTCACGATAACCTGTGGGCTAATCCACAAAGTCTCTAGTCCCGTAGATCTACGTGTACATATGGGCTCACTCGCGGTTGCGCCGCCGATGCCACGGAAAAGCAACATCCTCTACAATCCGACAAAGTATGCGGTCCAGACCTCGCCCGTTCTATCGATCAGAGCCCCGAGGGTATCAGGGGATGGTCGAGACGATAGAAGACCAGAGTATGCATAAAGAGATCGTCTTCTGATATGCCTGCGGTCGAAGAGGATGACTCGTGTCATGTTATATGCATACAATGCTCAAATGACCGCTTTGCACTTTATGCAGCGATTCCAACCTTCTGTCCTGAGGTCACGCCGAATACCTCCTTGCCTTCCCAGAATCGTGGCAGCTCGTTGCCGGGGACGAAATGACGTTCCACATTGTCTTTCGTGATCACGCACATCCGGATACAACCGCCCGAGGATCCGTCTCGAGACATCGCTAATGCGAGGGCTATAATACGTTTAGATCAGCTTCCGACGAAGGCAAGTCCGACAGGATCGACGTACTTTTCTTCACGAATTGCAATGTTTCTGTCTCGTTCCACCCGTCTTTGAATGTCGCATCGCAATAACCGTAAACGTATGTAGAGCCGGAACCTAATTCGCGCGTCAGAGTCTGAGAAGTGATTCAAAACTGCCGGGTTCATCGTCGAGGAAGCAGCGGACGGGCTTCGGCCCGCCGGTCTCATCGGGCGAGGGTAGTTCCCCGCGTCCAGCTGCGAGACCTCTAGGAAGAGAACAAGCGAATACTCACCACCTATTGTCCAAGGCTGCTGGAACATCCCTCCTCCCAGCGGAATATTGTATACCGCCCCACCCGAATCCGCATCCCAACCCGCCACGATAATCCCCGCCGACAGCTGATCCTTATTTTCGTAGCACAGCTTCTCAAACAATCCTGCAACGGTTGCGACGGGTGGTGGAGAGCCGTACACAGCTGTGTAGACCTGAGCGTGCTGGTGGACGATATCGGCTACTGCTTGGGTATCTGCGGCTGAGCCGGATCGACAGCAGTAGATGCGGTCGTGGATGTGAGTGAGTTTGTCGGTGACGCGATTAGCCTATTAGGAAGACCTCTTCTCAGCGCCCAGCTCGCGAAAGTATGCACTTGATTCGAAGGTGCAGAAAGTGAAAGGAGTCGACTTACGATATAGCTTCCGGTCGTTGTTCGACTGTCGGCGCCAATGACCACACCGCCGTCAAACTGTACCGCCATGATGGAAGTCTGAAAGATGCGTAAAATATGTTCAGTAATCGCAATCCCTCGCCGTAGATGAGAGAAGAGCGAGACTCACCCCCAGGTTCACCTCGCCATGCTTCAGATGTTGGATATCGACCGAGTTGATGTTCGCCATTTGGGCAAAGGCGTCGAAGCGCCAAGAATGTGGTGAGGAGTGACCCCGGTTCTATGCGCTAAGAATTGCAACACGATGCAATCTTCGTGATCCCGCGATGCAGCTGTCTGTTGAAGGTGGTGCGGTGTCATACACGCAAGCGAAAGATGCTGCGTCGCGTGGCCATCTCCGCGGCGTAAATTCAAACGTGGCGGTTTTGACCACGGGTAGAGGAGGCGGCACGCAGAGAGGCTCAGATGTGCTAGTCACTATTCTCTTTCCGCCGTGCACAGAGTTCAACGTTTCCGAAGCTATCCTTCGCCTGCCTCGGCCCGTCGCACGTCGAGCTTCACGTCTGGAGTGACGATCATTTCGCATCACGTTCAAGCCTCGTTTTCATCATTCCATACTATCCCCTTCCGATCATTCAAGATCCGCCATGCCCTCCCTCCTCGCCCCTATATCATCAACCAGGAACGGCGCGAGCAAGAGCTACACACCTCTCCCCGACGAGCTCAATCCTCCGTTCAAAAATACCGCTCCAGCACCCACAGTCACACGTAACGGCACGGTAACCTATGGCAAGCGCGTCGCGAGCTCTTCTAGCTCGACCTCGACAAACTCGGATGAACGGGGACGTAATCAAGACAAGCTGGGAGCTCATTTACGCTCCGAGTCAGAGGAAACCCTGTCACCTCACAAGGGGAAGGAACGGGCTATGAACGGCTATGCACACGGGGAAGCGGATCTGGGCGAGATGCGTCGTGCAGATATGAAAGGGAAGGAGAAGCAGTGGGATCCGGAGCAGGGGATGGTTCAGATGGATGGTGCAGGAGGTATGGACCTGGACGAAGGGAGATATCCACCGTTGAACGAGACTCAGGAGGAGGAACGCCGGATACAGGAGGTGAGTGAATGTTCTACCCGAGGCGAAAGCGAGCTGACGAGCCGGAATCTTCTCGCAGAATCTGGCACGCTTTGCAGCGCGGGATATGGCACGCCGAAGAGCCGCTCGAGTTTCCCGTCAACTCCCCATTTCTCCCAAGCTGGCATCTCCCCCATCCTCATCGACCACATCTTCATTCATGCAGCGGCCATTCTCAGTGCTCGGCTCAATCTCATCCGGGACGTCGGATGGAAGGCGCAGTAGCAGCATCATGGGGCTTATGGACGGGATCATGCCGAAAGGCAAGGGAGAACACCCATGGCCCGACGGCGAGGTCAGCCCTTTCTCGTCTACGCTCAAGTTACCAACCTGATCCTCCTTTGCTGAGCAGCTGCCTCTGACCACTTCCCCTCGGAACTCCCACAATCCCGATCCATACACAAATCCCTACGACACACAGCCCAGCTTCTCACCCGTCCCCAAAATGGTCATATCGCCTACCTCTCCTCATCACGCTTCCCCATTCGCCGATCCTTCACCCGAAGACAAACACAATCTGCGGCGTGCTTCTCTCGCATCGGCAGGTTCCGGTAGCTCGCTCTCACCATTGCGTTCCCCCGTCGAGGGCAACGGCTTCAGCTACGGCTATGTAGGACCTTCATGGCGAGGCGGAGGGGCGGCTCAGCAGGGGCATGCACAACCAGAAGCAGGGGAGAAATGGTGGCATGCGCTTTGTTCTTGGGGGTCGGACCTGGATGGTGATGGGGAGAACGAGCCGGGCGGTCAGGCGGGTCGGACAAATCCTTTCGAATGAGGATCGGTGACACTTGGGTTCGACGACTTCCGCTGAAGTATGCAGTTTGAGCCTTGTTGCGTGGGCCGAAAGAGAGCATACCCGGCTCCAGAAACTCCAGCGCACAATGCGCATGGGGAGGTGCCACACTCGGAGAATAGATATTCCCAGCAAACAGCCCCTCTGCGGGAAGCCCCTTCCCAGCTCACTGAGCATTCATGCATGACTTTAGATACTTTAGACTCCCAACGAGCATCGATACACATCTCTGTGTAGCTAGCCTTGGCAGGAAAAGAGCCTCCCGACCTGTACCGCAGATCGGTTAGAGGCGGCCCGAAACAGGATCAACCTCATACGTCTGGCCTTCGCTCCTTAGGCGCGCCGCGTCTCTTGCAACCCAGCAGCGTAGAGCATTCCCGGAAGGGTCGTCTGGACGTCACCATCATCGGCCTACCTCTCTGCTGGACACCCCTTTGTGGAGGCTGGAGGAGGAGTGGCGAAAGGGAGCTTGTTTGCCTCGATTGCATGGCTATATCAACTTCCCTCGACTGGTGACAACGTATCACTCCGGTTTGCGGAACATGGCAAGAGACACGCGCGCCGCCGCCGCCGCCGCTCCCATCGGTATGTCATCATCCTTTAAGCTTGAACTGTCAAAACCCCATATCCCCGTACTTCGCTAATCATGCATACTCTTCAGTCGATACAACCTCGACGCCCAATAAGCGGAAGCGGCGCTCCTCGCCATCACCTGCACCCGCTCCCACACCACTCAAAGTCATCCTTCCTTCCCCATCATCCATCTCCCACGCAAATGGCACGCACATCAGCATCTCCCCGCCGAAAGTCAACGGTGATGCCGAGCACGAGCCGAAGAGACAGAAGATATCGTTGAAGATCTCGCCCATTGGAGTGAGGAAATCGCCTGTCCCGGAGGAACAGGAGGAGGTCATGGAGGTGGAGCCGGAAGAAGAGTACCCTGCTGAGGAGGCCAAGCAGGACCAGACTGAGCTGGAGGTATCGAAGGGTAGACCGCTCAGCAAAGAGATCCGAGGGGCATTGGCGTTGGTCATCTCTCAGTGAGTCTTAATCTCATCCATGCATTGTTATGGCGTTACTGACGATGCGCAGAATGGCCGTCGGACTGCCTTCACCTCTCAACGGAATTTTGTCACTTTGGCTGCCTCCCAACTTCGAGCAGAAGGAGGAGAACACTCTCGGTTATATCTTGCGTCAAGACGATCTTTCCTGGGAATCATTGGTGGTGAGTCATCACACTCACTCTGAACATCGCTGACCCCTTCAAGGAAATACTGTACGAGTTCTCAGAGAACCTACTCGTCCCCTGCTCCTACCCCAATCCCATGCCTTCGCTCGAACAATGCCGCCTTCCTGTGTCTCCCCTTCCTTCCCACTTTCCTCCCCACATCATCTACAACTTCTGCGCCTCCCTACACTCCCTCACGCTCCAGATCGCGCCTCCCTTACTGAAGCTAGCTGGGGCGCCGGCGGAGAGGTGGGCGTTGATGCAGAAGACGCCAGCGAATGGTCAAGCGGCTTTGATTGGAGGAGATTGGTTTACGACTTCGGTGGACATCCGTGTAGCAGAAGAGGCACGGAAGAAGATGAAGGGAGATCAAGAGGAGGAAGTGAGAAGTTTGTTGGAGGTGATCGCGGGAAAGGGCGACAAACTCGGTGAGTCCACCTTGAGGATTCACGTGAAGCTAAATGGTTTCAAGGTCACGCCTCCGCGGTCGCGGTGCAATCAACAATAGGAGCCTCAAGCAGCAGCGGAAGCAAGGCGCCCAAGCTGTCAGAGACGGTCATACGGCGAGCCAGCTTGAAGATGCAGCGATGGAAAGAGCAACGCACGACGAGGCATGCCGGTGGCTTCGGTAGCATCGCACGAGGAGGTACGGCCTGATTCTGAGGTTCAGGCGTCAAGCTGATATCTACGTAGTGGGCGTGCCTGCGGTGGCCAGTACTTCGTTTACGCCTAGCTTTGCCCCGACATTCGACTCGACTTTCAGCACAGGTGGCATGGGCTATCACGCTACTCTGCAAGCCATGCATGAGCGAGGGCGACATAAAGAGTGGTCGCGAAGGGTTTTGCGCAGATCAGGACTTGGCAATATGGAGCCTGAGGAGGAGGGATGGTGGGGCAGCTTAGACAGGGAGGGTGACGATGAGATGGAGGTCGTTTCTCCCAAGCGCAAGGGGAGCGCGGTGGACGACGCTCTGACGGAGAACGCGAGCTTGATTAGGGAGTTGCAGGCGTGGCAGGAGGTGAGGCTCAGGAAGGGCGTTGAGGATTGGGTCCCGCAAAGGGAGAAGCGAGTCGGTGAGTGCAATTGCTACTGTAATTGCTGGTTCCTGACCGGGAGTAGCGGAGGAATTGTTGGCATCCCTCACCAGGTTGGCCGAAAACGTCTCCCCCTCCGAACTGCTACCACAGACAGGATCAACATCCGCCACATCAGGTCTCGCACACGACCTCACCAAACGCTTTATCCCCGTGTCCTCTCCCGTTATTCGTGGTACATTGGATCCTCGTCGCCCGCACGGCCTTCACGACAACCTGACGGTCCGATTACGCTCGCCTACCTCTCAGAGTCTGGGAGGGTCATCCGCCGCTTTGGCCTCACCGCATGCTCCGCCTCCCCGAATTGGCCCACATGGGTACATGGCTCCTCCTACACTTCCTCAACAGCTTTCAGTACCTCCACCTCATGTCCTCCCCACCTCGTCTTCCTCCCGATATCAAAGTCAACCTCGACCTTCATCGACTGCTCAAACGCCGCAGAGATCAGCTCAGCCCTATGACAGCGCTCATAGCTCTTCAAACACTCAGTCTCGACCCCAGTTCGGAGCCGCTTATGCACCATATACGCCGAATTCCACAGGGAATGCGGTATACGGCCGAACGACCACCAACTCAGCATCTACACCAGCCCGTCTTGGGCCAGGACCGTCGAGCTTGCGCCAAAGCTTCGGACCGACCACTCCAGGCAGCTCGTATGGCACATCGGCTCCCGTGCGGGCCCCGACAATCAATCCGATGGCGCAACAGATGAGGTCGACCGGGACGCCTTCCAGGCTGTAGACGCCCTTCCCGCTGTTTGCACCGCTTTAGCATCCACATGTTTTCCGGCGTCTTGTCCGCCCCATAATATGTGGTTCCGGCACGCATTTATGCATGCTTGCGCGGACCTTGGCCGTCCGAATCGGAGCTTATGAAACTGTGCTAGGGAAATGACTATTGATCTCGACCGCCAATGCAATCAGAATTCATTGCGCCGAGACTGGGGTCGATCAGCTCTCAGGCACATGATCTGACAGATCCGGCAAAAGCGGCTGGGGTCCTTTTGGTTTCAACTCGGCCATATTTACAGCTCACTTCTTGCTCGTATTCCTTTGGGTGGTCAGATCGTTCGAGCGGGCTTACCAGGCGAAGACTGGCTACATATCACTTTGTCCTGACATCGCTTCGACAAAACATCTGACTTGGGAATCCCTCGGCAACGCAGACCTCGTCCTTGCCGCACCACATTCTACCCGACGTCGGACTCTCTATTGGGACCGTAAAGCAGTGTCAATCAGCTCTCCGAACCATGCCTGATATTCCACCACTTCACCCATCTCCGTCACCTTTCACACAATCTTTCTCCGTCAGCCCCCGAACCACATCGTTCCACCCACTATCACTCCGACTCGACTCCCCTTCCGGTAGCGCTCTCCGTGGCTCACCGCAGGCCTTGTACCACTCCGCAATCGACGGGCCCCGTCGTGCGTCTGACCTGAGCTGTGAGCAAAGTGGAGAGGAGACGGACCAGGAGAGGGCGGTGACGAAGAAGAAGAGGGCGAGTTTGCCTTCGCTCAGCAAGGCGGAGTGGGGTTCCAAGGGGAGAGCTCGGATTGAACGGACTGGGGAGACTGCGTCGGACGAGGAGATGGAAGGGGTCAGGGGGAGAGCGCCGGGTCCGAGTCGAGGCGGGATGCCTAACTTGACGAGTAAGTCAATATCTTATGCTATGGCCTTGAGCTCACAATTATGCCAGGCTGCGAGGCCTGTAGAAGGGGAAAGTGGGTCCTCCCGCTGCTCAGGTGGTGTTGGTCGACTGATGACTGGCTCAGACGACGATGCGAGCCCTCACCTCTGGTGCCGCCCACACATCCCGACGCAGGGACGCTACCTTGTGCAAGGTGTCGTCGGTTTGCGCTGGATTGTGTGAGGGTCCGGGTGACGAGACGGAAGGGGCCAGCCCCAGTGTAAGTGTTCTTGTATTCCTTCGATAGGCAGCTGCTGATTCTTGCTTGTTTGTTGGAAATCATAGCGACCTAAGGTGTGCTGCTAGACTTACGATGCTAGAGACAGCTGACTAAGCCTTGACAGTGCCATATCCGATGCTATGCACGGTGTCCCACATACCGCAAATGGCCAAGGGCAGAGTGCTCCGTCCAGCGCGAGTACGCTTCATCACCATGAAGACCACATTGCGCCTGCTGCACACGTGCCCGACGGGATGTTTGACCTGCCGGCCGACGGAGCGTAGGTCTCTCGCCAAGCGAGACTTCTCGGACCTAAGAGAGCTCGATAGGTTACGTGATTTCGCGTCGTCCTCGTTCCCCATTCTCGCCCTCTCTCCGTCAACAAACACCTCCGCTTTACCCGAGAATCTCGATCAGGTCGTCTCCGGGCCAGTCATCGACAATATCATCCATTTGTTCTTCGACTACGTAGATCGACACCTCGTATTCCCATAGCCGCGCTGACGCGTTATCGCAGGTATATCCCTTGACCCCTTGCCTTCATCGGCCGACTTTCATTGCGAGCCTTACCGCACGGATGGACAAGACCGATCCCGTCTTCTTCGCCCTCACGCTTACTGTCATGGCATCTACCCTCGTTCAGGTTCCAAGGAGTTTAGTGAGACTCGAAAAGTCTGAAGTCGAGGCTCTGGTGAGAAGGTGCATAAGGGTGGCTAGGGCGAGGATCGCCTTCATCTGGGAGGTCAGCCAAAAATCACGCTCGAGTGACTCCTGCTAAACGCCTGAACAGGAACCTGGACCGGTGCTTAGCACATACGTAGTGATTTCGTACCTGTGAGCGGATGCCGGGTGCGGGTGGCGAGCAAAGCTGATGTCGGGTAGTGAGGGCATCGTGCATTTATTGCTTGGGAACAATACCGCGCACGTCATTTCAACAGCACAGGCGAACCAGCTTGCACTCGCTTTGAGGCTAAATGAGGAGTCGGTGAGTACGAAATGTCTTGACTATGTCAACGCTGACTCATCTCGTCTACAGAGCTATGAGAATCTCGGTCAGCAGTTCTCGTCCATGCGGGGTGAAGTCCGCTGACACGAAGCTATGAGCAGATCCCATCGAATGCGAGATCCGTAGGCGGATATATTGGGTACGTCTTGCTCTTTCAGCTTTACACATCTACTGAGATCCATCGCAGCTGCTGTTCCAAGCGGATAAGAGCACGGCATGTCTTCGTGCGCGGACCATTTGTTTACGACTAGAGGACGCAGCGGTGAGCTTGATCACTCCGGATAACCTGGATAATGGTTCATGATATGTTCAGGCGCTCCGGCTCCCATCCGAGGTGGATGATGAACAGATCACTCCGAACGCCATTCATCCTCAGCCTCTTGACCAGACACCCCTCATAGCGGGGTTCAACATTACGACCAATCTTTTCCGGCAAGTCCCTCCCTTGCCTCATCAACGTGATTGACACAGCCGCCAGGATCCTCAACGATGCGCTGCTGCTTCAAAGACGAAAGGCTCCACCGACTGTGGACAGCATTCTCGCAGACCTGCACGACGTGAATGAGCTGCGTGGAAAGGTCATGCAGACAGCCCTTGAGGTCGCCACGCCACTACAGCTTCGCCGGGCTTACGATTCGAGAGCATCAAGCCCTGCGCGAGATTGGGAATCCAAGCTTCAGGAGAGGTTCCTCGACTTCTTCCAATCAGCGGGAGACACGACGCATGCGCTGAATAGCTTTCTCGTGATGCAGGTGAGTACACCTCGCAATAACGCTTCAAAGACGCTAATGGTGGACGTGGCGGAAAAGGGAAACGTCCTGGTGACTCAGCATGTTGTCCGGCTGGTCTTGCTGCAAACGAGAGAATCGCTTTTCCAGCAACTGGCGATGCTCACCCAGATGCCTCTGCAAGGAGTCGCTGGGATGGCTGGACTGCAGAGTTCGGAGGCAGCGGAGGATATCGCGTGTGAATTGCTTGATGGATTGAACAGGTGAGTAGATAGACTCAAGAACGACTGTCGCTGATCCAAGCTCCTCCCCAAGCTTACCGGTCGAATGTGTGAGCTCCTCAGGAAAATGCACTTTCGGGGAGTAAATTGACTATGAACCTGCATAGGTGGCTACCAATGGACCTTCGCTGGTGCAGAAAGGTGAGCATACCGGCTAATGTACCCTCCGTTACGTCCTGACATCGCTTTTACTCAGTCCGCTTTGTCGCAATCCAGCTTATGGAGTGCTCCGTTTCTCCTTCGCCGACGACGGCACGAGCGTACGTCTGTTCCTCGAGCGAACATAAAGGGTTGCGGCCGATACTGATGGATACACCAGTCAAAAGCTACTCATGCAGTTCTTGTCGGTACTCAGTGTCATCGAGGGGATGTATACCTTCGGGAGGGACATCTCGGCGGAGTGAGGGAGGGACATGGGTCTCGGTTCCGAAGGGAAACATAATACTCGATCACGTGATTTCGATATATTTATTCATTGTTGTCTCGTCCATAGCTGCCGTCCACCACATTTTTACGAAACAGCATCCGTCTTCCGGTCACACTTTGCTACCTTCCCCCAATGATCGATGGGTCGCGCTTGGCTAGGACCGACTGTTCCACTTCTTCGTTGAGCCGAGGCCCGTGCCCAGATGACGCGCTGAAGAGCTCATCAGACGTGTCAGAAGATTCACATCGCTCAACCATGAACTACATACGATACTCTGCTACCACGAGGCTCTCCGGTATGAGCGACCATCAAGGTCTCCGCCTAAGCCTGTTTAGCCCCAGGGGGCCAGAGACACTCGGGCGACGGGCGGGTCAATCGGCGACGCAATATGGGAAACCATAAAAGGGTGGAAGGCGAGTTTCTCTCCGGGCGCCTTTACCTTCCTGATGAGGCGGATGTCGGTGGCATTGTCGAGGGCGCGTGGGAGAACGTTTACGCTGGTCGTAGAAATGTAGGGAGTTTCGTTAGTTTATTACTTCACAACGTTCGTAGCCCTGGCCCATAATTGCATAAAGTAATATCCGGCGTTATCTTATTGGTGGCAGTTTTACAAATCAGGCGCGGTTGGGTTCATGACATTCTAATCCCCAATGACGAATACCCATCAGTGGTGTTGACTGATGGCGAAGGGAGAAGATGGATGGTCGGATCAGGTGCCTGTTGGTCCATGCATACATTAGCTACCATGCATTGCTATTTGAAGCTCCGTTCGAAACTAGTTTTCGCGCCAGAATCCTAGGAAAATTAGAGCAACAATTAAGTAAATTATTAAATAAATTAAAAGCGTGAACGCATGCATGGCTTTCTTTTGTCGTCCGATGATTGATAGATTTTTGGATAACTCCATCATTTCAACGCGATTCTATCAAGTCTTCTTATCAATCAGCAAACCTCGCTTCGTCTCTTGATTGCTCCCTTCGACCTCCATCCGAGCCTTTCCTCTGTCATGCCCATCGAAGTTCGCTCAGATGAGCGAGTGACGAATTACACCCAATTCTGGCAGAAGGATTCGGCAAAGGACAATGAGGATCATCGTGCCATCCGGTTCGATAAATACACAGACTTGGTGAATGGTGAGTACATCTGTTCAGAACTCCCCTTGCAGTCGCTACATCTGTCCGACAGGTTATTATGATGGTGCTACCGAGCTGTACGAGTTTGGCTGGTGTAAGCCACCTCCGATTGTAGACAGCGCCCTGGCTGAGAGATGCCGTCAGCCGAGTCCTTTCATTTCTGTCGTTTCTTCAAGGGCGAAGCATTCCTCCAAGCTGTACGTCCGTCAAGCTTACTCGCCGACATTCCCTCTAACCGTGTTCAGCTCGCTCGACATGAGCACTACCTCGCTTCGATGATGCGACTTCAGCCTAATGCTCGTGTACTCGACGTCGGTTGCGGAGTCGGCGGTCCCGCTCGCGAGATTTGCCGATTTTCAGACGCCAATATCATTGGTGTCAACAACAACGACTTCCAATTGCACCGGGCCAATCTGAAAACCCGCAAGGCCGGGTTGAGCGACAAATTGACATTCGCAAAGGGGGATTTTATGAACCTCAGCCGGCAATTTGGGGAGGACAGCTTCGATGCCAGTGAGTGATAATGATTTCCTCGAGCAGCTGCTGCGGGCCTGAGCTGTGTCGACTGTGGCTCATACCATCTCCAGTATATGCTATCGAGGCCACTTGCCATGCCCCGAGTTTCGAGGGCATCTATGGCGAGATCTACAAGTGCTTAAAGCCCGGTGGTATTGTGAGCATCCATACGCCGTCATCGTTCTCCTTGACGTGAGCGCAGTTCGGCGTTTACGAATGGTGCATGACTGACAAGTGGGACCCATCTAATCCGGAGCACAAGGCTATCGCTCACGGGATCGAGGTGAGTCTCGTGCTAAGCCGCTTCGCTGGACTCGAAGGTGGTCGCTGTGGTTCAAGCGAATCTGATTCCACCCCTTACCAGGCTGGTGACGGCATTCCTGAGATGCGGACATTGCACGAAGCTCGAAAGGCGCTGAAGGCTGTCGGATTCGAGATCATGCACGAAGAGGACCTCGCTGACCGTGAGCTCATCCATCCGATACCTCCTTCCCGCTTACGTGCCCCAGGCCCCGACGTGATTCCTTGGTACTACCCGCTCGAGGGCGAGATCCTGAAAGCCCAAACATTGTGGGATAGTGAGCAATATGCTCTCCCTTTCATGCACGTCGCTTATGATGCTGCAGTGCTCACCGTCTTCCGGATGACGACGCTTGGCAAAGCCATCACCCAGAACGCGGTGTGGGGATTGGAGAAGCTGGGCTTCGTGCCAAAGGGGACGTACGATGTCGGGGAGAGCTTGAAAGGGGCGGCGGACGCGTTGGTGAAGGGGGGAAGGCAGAAGCTGTTCACGTAGGTCTCCCGATTTACCATGGCTTGTCTGCTGAAATTCGCAGTCCGATGGCCTTGTGGATCTTGCGGAAGGTTCGTGCGCCAGCGACTCCGACCATTGATGCTAACGAATGCCTGCAGCCCGAGAATTAGATTACGTCGCAATGAGTACCTTGTCGCATAGTAATATCATCGATACCCAGGTGAGCGGATGTTTAGCATGCATAAATTCACCTAGAGCCGGGAGGCGGAAATGTGGCTGGATAACGGATTCCAGTCTTGACTAGATACAAGGCTAGATGAGCTTCGATTCGGGTTATGCGCGGGATTAGGATGTTGATCTCCCCTTCTTCTGCTTCGCTCCGTTCTCCTCACGTCTGCTCTCTCCAGTGTCCGTACTCACATTCTTTCAGACCGTGGGTACCACAACCAACTCAAGCCCGTGATTCCTAGGCGACCCGATGACGACCACCTACTCCATCGACTCACCGACCATACACCCGCACCACCTGCATTCCGGCGCATACCCCTCCCTAAACCGATGTACGAGCTACCTCCGGCGACTTCCTCTCGATCCCTCTACTCCGCTCCGCCCAGTCACCCAGGTCATGGCCACCAGACGATTGGCACGGTCTCGCGACTACGTGCCTTCAGTGACGATTCTGGATAACGAAGAGCCGAGCGTGGGCGATCATGGCAATGCTTCCCGCCTGTCGATACTCTCCGGTCCGAAGGTTCGCAAGTACGCGGAGAATCCTTGGGACGATGATACGTGGGGACAAGAGAATACAGGTGGACCGGCAAGCGAGGAGGATGATGCGTTCGGCTACGCGGTTGCGAACGGTTAGCCCGTCCGGGTAGACGAGCACCGCTACGGATGCATCCATTGGGGGTCTACATCCCCTCACCTACACGACTCGAAGACGATGGGCTCACACCTCTCGCGTCGAGGAGATCTATGGGTGATGAGATGAAGCTTGGGCCGTCGTACAGTGATCGACCGCTCCTCAGCTCCGGGTCCCCAGGGGTTCGGCCTCATCAGTCTGGAGGTGGCTCAAGAACGAGAGCGGATGAAGGCGGTCAATCGGCAACAAGCGAAAGCGCACGCACGATACCATACCGAGCCCGCCCACGCTCCGATTCCCGCGTTCGAATCCCACAAACATCCTCGGCGCATCTCACCGGCATCGTTCGACGAACCGAGATTGGCTCGAACTCCCTCATACGCGACACCGTCCGACGCGAGCTCACCGCAAGTCACGCATCGGGTCAAGGGAAAGAAATCAGGCCTGATGGAATTATGGAACAAAGCGTCATCATCTCGTCCCAGGCCGCCCGAGCATGCCTTCCCCACTCCCGCTACCTCGCGCCCAGCTCCAACGAGGGAATAGCCAGGATAGCAATTGCTCCCGCGCTGCGAGTGTCTGGTCCGCAGGACCGGATGGATCGAGGCCCACACACGGCATGACGAGGCAGGGTGAGATTGCGAAATCACAGCTGGGGTTTCAATGTCCCGTCCGACTACCTCAGCGGGAAGGACGACGCGGAAGGCTGTCCCTACCGGATGCAGTCTCAGCGGCGCTGGTGGGATCAAGAGCACTGGGTGACAGATAGGAAGCCGACCTCGCCGAGATGTTTGGCGAGCAGATCACGAACGCCCGAAAAGCATGGCAGATACAGCTGTTTGAGCTTGAAGCGCAGATCCGAGAGCTCAAAGATGAGCTCGATGTGCGAGGAAGTGGGAAAGTGGGCGATGTAGCGTGTGGTGCTTGCGGCTGTACATGCGGTGGGCATGCGCGCAGACGAGCGAGGAGGAAGGTGGAGGGAGCGTGAGGGATCGAGCTAGGGTAAAGACGGCGGGCGCAGGGGTGTCTTTGGGTCTGGCAGTCTGTATGAGTGGGAATGACAAGCGGGGATCCATAGATGCGATGATGCGATGCTGTGACAATGCAAAGATACTGTACTTGAGGAATGTAGGTTACTTTCTTCCGGCCCGCCTCTTTTCTCTGGCTTTCTCGCTAGAACGCATCGTCAGAGAAGCTAGGAATATGGGAGTAGCACTACTCACCGCTGCATCGCCTTCTCCTCCGCCCGCTCCATGTTGATCTCCCCCTCAACCCTCCTCATCCTCGAAGTATACGCCGAATCCTTGACCTGATGCTCCATCGCCTTCTCACCCGCCAAGAACCGATTGTCCTTTCTCAACTCCCGGATAGCCCCCTGTCGTTCCTTCTTGTACAGTGCTCGCACCTTCGCCGAGCTGTTGCGCTCCGTATCAGGATCGTAGTGTCGCCCTGGAGCAAAGTCGTCCTCAAATTTGGGAGCGAAAGAGGCAATGGGGATGGGTTTATGGGCTTGCATCGCGAGTGGACGGCGGGATGCACGGGCGTGCGTGAGCATACGAGCAAGAGCGGACGAGGTGGACGTATGGCGATCTTTGAGCGCTTGACAAAGTTTGGCTATTCGCGATCCCTTTAGCACGGTTTCGAGGGGCGCAAAAATCTCGATGAAGGCTTCAGAGGATGAGTATAGGGCTGCAAAGGTGTCCACGAGAACCAAAGCAAGGGCGAGCAGGTCGGGTTTTCGTTGCTCGATTTCGTCATCTACCGAGAGCTGCGCGCTGAGCATCGCTGGCAAATCGACCGGCTCTTGTGGCTGTAAAGGAGCGCTCGAAGATATCGATAATTTCGAGTCGAGAGCAAGTAGATCGGGGTACGCCGAGGATGCATCGATGCCTTTGCGCCGGGGTAGCAGCGCAAGTATCGCGGATGCAATGAAATTGACGGCTTCGGGAAATAGGCGTTTTGAATGCGTTTCGTACTATCATGATCATCAGCAAAGACCTTAGACGTGTCTAGACATCCTTACCTGAGCCAAAAGGGAGCACAAGAAAAGACCTGAAGCCAGGTCGGAAACGCTCCGTATTCGGCTCTGTCCCAGGTACTGGCACATGAGCAGCACGGCCGGGGCAACTACCGGATGAGAAAAGTCGCTTGTCGACCACACCACCCCGACAAGCCGTAGAATGACGATCTCGGGACATCCCGGGAAAGTCTTTGAATCTTCCCTTGAAGCCCCTCGTGCATGACCCCGCGCGAGATTCTTCTGCATCAGGCTGAGCTTGGCGATGAAGTGGGTCGCAGCGGTGAGAGGGTTGAGCTTGACTGAGGCGATTATGTGAGGTGTGAGGACGGAGATGAGGTTGAAAGCTGGGATTGCTCGACCGGCAACAATGAGGATGTAGTCAAGAAGGACGCCCAGGAAGCCCTGCTCTTTGTCAGACATTGTATAGCAGACTTGGCGGGTACGTACCTGGAGTTTCTCCTTGTTGCCCTGTGCAAGACTTGGATGATGCAATGAGCGAATACGCTGGACGACGGTCGGCAAAGCTGAATCCTCGAGGCCTTCCAGGATGTCCTCGAACTCTTCGATGCTTGACGGGCACGGAAAGGTGTAAGGGATTTCCTTCTTGGAGGCGTTGGGAACAGGTCGAATTTTTGTCGTGCTACTCGGTGCAATCGGTCCCTCTGCCTCGTCGTCTTCTACCTCGAGCTCAGGCGCCGTTTCCTCGTCCAGGTCATCCATTGCTGGTGGGATGCCGTCTTCTTCCCCCTCATCCGAGGGATCATCCTCCTGATCGCTGCCTTCTTCACCCTCGTCCTCGTCGTCATTCCCAGACCCGTCCTCATCGTTCTCCTGGACAGGCAGCTTCAAACTCTCCAGTGCTTCCCTCGTCAGTCCCGGACCCAGAAGATCTTCTTCGTCATCAAGGAAATCATCATCCAGATCGTCAGCGTCCGGCTTTCTCCCGTCCGTTCTCCGCCTCTTTCTCGCGCCTGCTTCGCCTTCATCATCGCTAAGTTCACCTCGCATCCGTCGCAATCGCTTCGCTTCAGCCTCTTCGAGCCGTTCCTTTTCCTCTATTGCAAGCTCTTCCTCTGTCTTTGTCCGATTCTTTGGCTTCGCGCGACCTTCAAACGCAAGCGTCCGAACGACTTGATCGTAATCGGCATCTGTTTCTTCTGGCTGGCGTACAGGTAGTCGGGATGGACCTGCACCTTCAGTGTCGTGTAGAAGGGCACGGATATCGTCGAGCCCCTCGTCGAGCTCATCTCGAAGATCAGTATCGACCTCCTTCTGCTGCTGTCGCTCGTACTAGAATTGGGCTTCAGTCTCTTATTCGGACGAGCATGGGCAATGCCAACCTTGTGCTCCTTGCTCTTGGCAATGATTTCAGACATGACTTCAGCTTTTGACTTGGTCCTTTCAGGCTGCTCCGATACGGTCAGTTTTCGGCTGTCCTATAGGAAGCGGAGGAAACGCACCTGATCTTCCCGTTCCTCATCCTGCTGATCTCCATACAATCCACCGATATGACACCGGCTCACGAGCCTCCGGTGGATCCCTCCCTTGTCTTCCTCATCGTCCTCTCCAAGACCCTGCGTCTCGAAATCATCCCCCGGCAGATACACAACGCTCCTGCCACCATGTGTCAACCCTCCTAGAGCAGTGCCCTCCTCGAATCCGTCCAGTCCTTCATCCTCGTCCTCCAGGTTGAAAAGACCCTTCTTCCCCTGACCGCGTTGACGTTCCCGGGTATACCGTTCGAGCATCCGGTCTTCGAGGGAGAGAGAGGGATCCGATTCGCCAAAACGACGGTCCTTGAAGGTACCGGCGTGACGGCGGAGTTGATGCTCGGGAAGGAGGGACTTCTTACGCTGACATGCCAGGTCAGAAGGCTGTGACCTGATGCATGGGTTTACTGACCTGCTCGAGACCAGCTTGCTTGCTCGCGCTTGGTCGCCCTTTGACCCCCTTGAGAATCCGTCCTCCGACATCGTGCTTGAGCTGCAGCTCGCTCAGCTCATTCTCGCGGCTGGATTCAGTGCACACCTTTGTCTCCCGCTCATCAAATTTGTTGAGCCCTCGCCGAATATCCTCGAGCCTCTGTAATGTCTTCGCTCGGTCCGTTTCTCTCGCACCGCCCTTTTTGAACGCACTTTTGTCCTTCTTGGATGGGGATCTGCGATCAAGTCCGGCAGTAGTAAGCGCAGCCTTCAGCTGAGAAAGCTGAGAGGCTGGCATCTCGCCGGTACACTTGAATGATAATCCGAATCAGAAGTTCACTTGACTGCAGCTTTCCACCGAGCCAGGGAACAACTTTTTGCCTCCGGGAAATAATTCACACGTCATGCTGCCAGCCATTATTTACTGAACTCACTCCGACGGAAGCTGGCTGGCTCCCTTGACGGTATACCATATCCCTCTACCCGCTATGATGAGGGCTATGATGAGGTGACCCTTCCGTTTCAGCGAATCCCCTTCGGCGTCAAGGATGCAGGTCGATCCATCCCGTGATAAGGATTACTCTTTCGCGAAATTGTGTGACCTGAAATCCCATGTGACGCTCAAGATGTAAGAGCGGCCCCGGCAGCCATATGACTGACATCGTCCATAGCACGTCTTTGGAGGGGAATATACCGAAGCGATCGTATACCGACGTTCTTCGACATCCCGAATTCCGGCACGCAGGCGTCCAGAGCGAGTATGTGCTCTGGGGTTCCATGCTCTTCAACTTTGCTGAAACTCATGTAGAGGCTTATCCGACTTATACGTCAGCTGTCAGCTTTGGGCGGATGGCAAGGAATCTACGCTACCCTTCCGGACGGCTTGCAAGGATTTTGCTCGAGCTTACACGTGAGTCCCCATCTCCATGAGCCAGTGATGGCGAATGTGACACCGAGCAGATGGAACCAAACCATCATACTACCCATCAAATACCCCTCTCTACTCCTCACATCGCAAATTGTTTTCACAATATGGGATGTCCAAGGCCCCGGCAAAGCGGTTCCCATCGGAGGAACGACATTGGCCCTCTTTACATCTAAGCGGTGCGCCGAGCCGGTCCCTTGCCAAACTTGGGCTGAACGTGGCGTAGAACCTTGAAGCGAGGACAGCAGCGACTTTACGTGCATCGTGGTGTCGAGGCAGACCCGAAGCCGGACTCGACCACACTGAGTGAGCTTCCTGCTGAAAAGCTGGATGAGATGGGGCGGTTGGAGCGGGTAAATCTGACGTCTCGACACTCCTCTCTATCATTGACGCGACGTCCAGCTAGTCAAGGAATACGAGAGAGGGGACGTGCCGAAGATAGACTGGCTCGACAGGATGGCTTTTCGTCAGATCGAGACGGTTCATGCGGCAAGTATCTCGTGGCCAAACATCATCCTCAGCTGATATGCAGTCCATTAGGCTGAAGCCAGCAAATCAGACAAGGTCTACCTCTACGTCGACTTGCCGAAATTCGATTTCCCGGTAGTTTTTTCCGAACAGGTCAGTCCCTTCTCACAGGATTACGTGCTACAAGACTTCACTGATGAACATACAGGAGAGCCCGATCACCCTTCCCCCTGCACCGTTGCTCCCTCCTCCATCTCAGGTCACCCAGAACGTGTCAGCGCTTCCACCGAAATTGCTGTCTTCCGACCCGCATCTCTGGCGGACATACGATCCTGATGCATGGAGAGAGAATCCGGTGGAGATCAAACATCGGAAGCTTCTGAGGAGTCAGCGACTAGGAGATAAGGGCAGAGACATAAAGCCCGGTCCGGCTGATCGAGACCGCCTTAACGTGAGTTTACCGATTTGAGCGATTATTTACGGTGTCTTGCAGGAAATCTTTCGGTTCCCACCAACTGCGTCCCTTTCCCATCTCGACAAGGACCTTCTATGGAAGTTCCGCTTCTCCCTCTTCCGGTCACCTCGCTCCTTGACCAAGTTCTTGAAATGCGTCACCTGGTCAGATCCCGTCGAAGGGAAGCAAGCGGTCGAGAAACTATTACCGCTCTGGGGGCAGGATGTGGGCATGGATGATGCGCTTGAGCTACTGGGGCCGGGCTTCACTGATAGGAGGGTTCGGGCATTCGCTGTCCGACGGCTAGAGAGGGCTGATGACGAAGTGAGCAGGCCGTGTCGTGCAGATTCTGACTGACGCACCATGGAGGAACTGCTGTTGTATCTATTGCAGCTAGTGCAAGCGCTAAAATTCGAGACGTTGGCACCTGCTACGGAGTCGGTGCGAGCAGGACGATCATCACACCGGCAACATGAAGCCCCAAGTCAAGATGAGCAGAACAGCGGGCTCTCTACTTTCCTCATCGATCGAAGTGTCGCCAACCATATCCTTGGCACGGCCTTTCATTGGTATCTGATAATCGAATGCGACAATCGGCTGGCCGAAGGGAAGATGTACGCGAGAGTCGAATTCCGCTTCATGCAAGGACTGGCGAAAGTGAGACCTATAGTCTGCGAGTACAACTGACAAGACAGACGGCAGAAGGTATTGCCCAGCGGGAAATCCTGAAATGTCAGGGCGAACTGGTGGAAACGCTATCAGCTCGCGCCAAGGACATCCGGTCGTCCAAAGATCAACGGTCGAAGAAGATCGAGAAACTACGTTCATACATCGCCGATCCCAAGCACGGTCTTTCCCCCCTTTCGGCTCCACTTCCGCTGCCTCTCAACGCTAGAGTCTTAGTCACGTCCATTGCAGCCGACAAATCTTCCGTCTTCAAATCCAACCTATTTCCCCTGCTGTTGTGGTTCGAGACGATTGAAGCGACCCGACCACCGGAAGACGACTTGGCCGTCATCCATCCGGACTACCCAATCATCTTCAAGCACGGCGATGATCTCCGGCAGGACCAGCTGGTCATCCAGCTTTTCACACTCATGGATCGATTATTACGGAAGGAAAATCTCGATTTGAAGCTGAGCCCGTACAACGTACTTGCGACTTCGATCAATGAGGGAATGATCCAGTTCGTCCCAAGCAAGAGCCTGGCGGCGATCATGGCGGAGTATGGGAATCTGCAGAACTATTTGAGGCAGGATCATGCAGATGACGGGGCCTTGGGATCATATGGCATTGAGGCGGGCGTTATGGACACCTTTGTGCGCAGCTGTGGTGAGTGCGACAAGTTTGATGCAGAACTTTCTCATCGATGGCTTAGCCGGTTACTCTGTCTTGACGTATGTGCTCGGTATTGGTGACCGCCACCTCGACAATCTTATGCTTGCCCCAGATGGTCCGTGGCGTGGCATCATGCTTTGAGTCATTCATGCTGATCATCGCATACAGGCCACTTCTTCCACGGTATGCTCACCAGAATTCCGGTTACCCCAGCTGATTGTGTCAGTCGACTTTGGCTACATCCTCGGTCGCGACCCAAAGCCTTACCCACCTCCCGTCAAAGTCTGCAAAGAGATGGTCGACGCAATGGGCGGGACCACGTCGTCACACTATGCTCGCTTCCAGAGCCTCTGCTACACCGCCTTCATCGGGTTGAGGAAGAATGCGAACCTGATTCTGAATCTCGTGGCGCTCATGGTCAATGCCGGCATTCAGGATATCCAGCTTGAGCCGGACAAGGCGGTTTGGAAGGTACGATGCGTGGATTGCCCGGGTCAAGGGCTGATTAAGGCTTCTATAGGTGCAGGAGAAGTTCATGCTCGACCTCTCGGAAGAAGACGCGATCAAGCAATTTGAGGCGCTTCTCAACGATACTTCGTACTTGACTGTCGTTTTCGACCGGATACATGATTGGTGGGACCTCCTTGCGATTCCAGCACGAGTGCTGATGCTTGTTGCAGGGCACAATATTTACGAGACTAGCTCCCATCCCTTCTCCATACCCTGCACTGGACTGATACCTTGCACATGAAAATACCATTCATCTCCTATGATGCAACGCGACTCTTGCTTGATGACCAACGCCATTGGCGCCAGAAGAGAGCCGTTGTCGTACCCGAGATAACCGAACGCTTGGTCATTCGATCCTCGGCTTGCTGGGAGGTGTGACATGATCGACCGGCGCTGTAGAGATGAGGATCAGATCGGCCAGCCATTTCGGCACGAAGTAGTAAACATAGCGGATCAACCAGGACGAAATGCCGAACCAAACCAGTCCACCCCATCCCCCACTTTCACATTCTCGGACGATCCACCTCGCCGTCTTGATCGGATCGGTCGCCGACCGGAACATTGGGTCCAAGACATCATGAGATTGTTTGATCATGGTGGGGATGAATTGGCGTAGAAAGGTGCGTTGGACAGTTTGCGTCGAATGGGTTGGTTTCGAGGGAGATGATGGCGGTGTGGAGGATACCGAGGAGGCCGCAGTAGACGGCGACGTCGAGGGGGCGCATCTCGTACCGTAGCGTTTCAGACAAGCTCTCAGTCGCAGATTTGGTGGACTCGTGTACCCCTCCCCACGGCTTGGGACAACGACCGCCGATACTGCTGACGTTGAAGATGACGGTCCGACCCCAATCGGGTCTCGCGGCGGTGTGGACGAGCAGTGGGGCGCGTAGCTGTGTCAAACGGAGCGGGTCGATGAGGTTGGATTGATATGTGGACAGGCAGGTATCCATTGGGAAAGTTAATTTCGGGGCTCGAGGCGACGGGAAGCGTTATTGACTAGAACATTCAATTTTCCCCTGATCATCTCCTCAACCGTCAGCGCGGCTGCTTGCATACTGTCCTCATTCCCGAGTTCCAGCTCGAGCACATCGCATCCCTTCTCCTCGAAGAAGAATCGGATACGTTCGAGCGGGGCACGGCAAGTTGCGATGATTCCGTATCCTGACTCGAGGAATGCGAGAGCGAGACTTGCGCCTAGGGAGGAGGGCTGTGAGGTCCCGATGAGGAGGACTACTTTGCGGTCATCCTTCGTCGTAGACCCCATAGATTGGTGAGCGACTGAAATGTAGGTTTGAGTGAACGAGATTCCCAAAGAAGGTGTCAGTGATGGGGTTGCTTCGATGATGATGGATTCCCAGGCCCGAGGAGGATTCCCCGGTCCTCAGAAAGAAGCCCTGCGGAAACCTCGACAGCTCGTCGGATTAGGCGCGCGACCCAAAAGTCCCTCACAGGCACGAAGGAATCAGGAACGTGTGGGAGAATTCCTGCAAAAGCACCTGTTCTGCTCTTCCTCGTCTTGGCGACGCGACAGGAGAGGTGGAGAAGCGATGGCGCCCACCCTCGGTTCCTCGCTCGTCCTCTCGGGTACGACACTGCTATTCAAAGCGATACTCGGCTTGACTACTAAATCCGTCCATGTTGAGGGTCTGCCCATCCTGCTCGAAGCTCTCCGAGAGCCTGCGGTGATTGCGAATGGCAAGGGAAAGGAGAAGGAAAGAGCTGTCGACATACGCATTGATCAACCAGAACGGCCAAGGTTGAGGAGAGGGATTGTCACTGGTTTGCAGCGCGGCTCCCAGGGGTTCATGGGATGAGCTGACCGTGGGCAGTGTGCAATCATAATTCGGTGCTGGATGATCCCTCGGCTAGTCCTCTTCCAACTCCACGACACGGAGGACTGATAGGGCCATTTCCTGGTAGTAGACTTTCGCTGCCATGATGCCGCTCTCTACCTTCTTCCCCTTGGCCGGACCATCCCATACCTCGCGTAACTCACGCTGGACGCTAGGAGGTACGTCATCTCTCCCTCCTTCTGGGCAGCCCTTGATGAACCTGATGGCGCAGCATCCGACATCATGTTCACCAATCCATTCTTCCGGAACTTCTTCACCCTCGGTCAGGTCACCGAGACGTATCGCGGCGGAGGGATCTTTCAGCCAGCTGTAGACGAGGCGGTCAAGCTCGTACAGTCTGGCGAATGGGTGGGTCCAAAGCTGGCGATTGATGCTGAAGCTGATAAGGCGAGGAGTAGATCCATATCTTCCCGGAAGGAAAGGTGAACCAGCTGAACGTCAACCCCGCAGGCGGGCTGTTGAGGTTCAAGTGGGGCGTGTGAGCTTTTGCCTTGGATCGGTGAACTGAGGTTGACGATGCTAGTGGGAGGATTATCATGGATTCTACCGTTATGCCCGAGATCATTCCCATGTGGGTCTCAGGTAGGTCTCTCCCAGCTGCAGGGGAGTTCGGACTGAGACAGCTCCTTCGCAGGTTTTGACAAAATCATGCCTGAAGACCGAAAATTCCCACGCTTCGTTCCTCGTCGAGGTGACCGACTCAGTGTCACCATCGGCCGACCCATCACGTCATCCATCAAACCTCTGGTCGATGACTGGCGAGATATAGCCGCGAGAGAGCCAGGGACTGCTGGCATGGGAGGAGAGTGGACGGCTGGGGAAGGGCAAAGACTCGAGCGATCTCGCGGGGACTTGGCGGATGGGCAGGAGAGGGAGGTGAGGGTAAAGATATGTGACTTGCTGCAGGACAAGGTGAGGGAGTTAGGGGAGAAGGTGGAAAGGGAGGAAGGCAGATTTGAGCGGGGAGTATGGTCGCAATCGACACCTGGTGTGGATCGGCGGAAACAAAGTGCATGATACCATGGCATGACATGGATCATCGTTTTCATCTGGTAATATACAAATGTCTGCTGCCGGGGGAAAGGTCGTGGTTCATCGGCCATACTTCTGGAGCTCCCACTGACGACTATCGCGACGTCAGCTCTCGATCTCTTGGACACACGAGCTCGTGGAGCTGAGACGTACTTATCAAGTGGACAGACTGAACGAAGCGACAATCAGATCAGTATATTACCAAAGCAAAACAAGCGATCGAGACCCACCATGACGAGTCTTGAGCCAACGAGAGATGCAGTGGAAGTGGAAGGCATGCTGAGACCGAGATCAACCATTGACTTCACCGCCATCCAGGTGGAAGGAGCTTGGGCATACATTACAGATACCCCATGCGACCGTGCACCCTGTCTCTCGTCAGCAGGAGCTTCGAGAGGGATGGGATAGACAGACCTTCGCTCTCTGCCCCCTGATTCGCCTGACACTCGATACCTAGCAGGTGATCAGCTCAACTCCACTCAAGTTCTCAAACGTCCATCAGCACATAGGTGGGAAATGCGCTGCTCACAGAGGTCCATGATGTGATTCCTGCAGATCGCACAGTTGTCCACCACGATATCTAATCATAATCAGACGTGAATGGAAGGTGCAGCTGGATCGGCTTACCCCATGCCCAAAGTGCGACGGCGTTCCACTGAGCGATGAAGAGGTCAGCTTCATGCTTAGCCAATCCAATCCAGAACAAGTAAGGTCCACGATAGAGTCCGGTCTTCCATCCGAGAGAGCTTCACCAGCTACTCTTCCGCATTATGCCAAACTCAGCAGGCCAAGCCGGTGCTTCCCAAAGTCTGACCCCCACATGCACAAGGTGAAACGTAAATGTCTCTTGGGATCTGAGCGAGATGGGGGCGAATGGCCATGACAAAGGGATAGCAGAACTTTTAACTCACCTTCTTCACTTCGAAACGCGGCTTCTTCTCTCCAGTAGCTACCACTCTCGAGGACTTCTCAGCAGGAGGGTCAACGTCCATCTCGGTGGCCATGATTGTTGTATATCTTTCAGGGAAATAAGGAAATGGTCCACAGTACGGAAGGTGATTCGAAGAGCGATTTGCACCGGGACAGGAAGGAGGACCCGGGAGGTATGTGCTCGTAAATTAGGCTCGCGCTTGGTTCAACGCCTGTGGTCTGGTCTCGCGCTTCATCCTCGTTTCCCAGGCTATGTTTGATTTCAGGAGCGATTTCGACCCACTGCATGACCTTTCGGTCCCATTCACAACTGACGCCTATCATTCAATCATCGCCTTGACTATCTACTCGAACTTGTCCCAAATCTCTAGCTGGGCTGGACGCCGAGATAAGGGGGTGGCGAGTCAATTGGGTAGGTGTATCCCCTTGTGTTTTTCGATCAAGAATTGAAAGACTCCTTTGTGCAGTTTCTGGGACGTGTCCCATCGGAGAACGTGTGCCCAACTTGAAGCATAAGGCTGCGTGTGATACTGTATGGCGCCCTCGACTCCTTCCACACCGCTTGCTTCCGGGAACGGGCGACCCAATGGAAGCGATTCAGGCTCCCCAGCACCAACTGCAGCGGCGCCAGGATCGTATTCTATAGACGTGAGTAGCTCAACTGCTATGTTTGTTGTATCTGACATAAGTATAGGACGTCGTGCCAGGTGTCAAGATCTTCGTCCTCAAACCCCTTCCCAATGGGACCGCCGAGCACCGTAAAGCTGAGATCCTCTCTACTCGATCCAAACCGCAATCCCTCTTCACTCCCAGACTCCCGCCAGACGCGCCACCTCCCGACGATCGAGATGATACGGAGTATTACGTGCACTATGTCGAATTCAACAAGCGGTTGGATGAGTGGGTTGGTGGGAGTCGGCTGATCCTGGACAAGGAGATGGAATGGCCAAAGTCCAAGGATGATACGAAGAAGAAGGACAAGACAGCCATATCCACCCCTGTTCGCGCAACAGCTTCGCCCAGACCTTCAGCCGGCAGCAATCTGTTGAGGAAAGCAGCAACAAAAGCGGCTGCAGCGGCGCTCAAAGCAACGTCGTCCGGCAAGGATTTGCGCCTAGGTCCGACATCCTCCCTGAAGCGGAAGGCAAAGTACGAGCCTGGCGCAGAGGACGATGAGGACGATGCGGAAGGCGAGGAGGACGATTTGTTGGATGGCGACGTCAGCATGTCTGTTTCGGATGCGGACGCGGATGGGGAACTCGATCTCACAGCACCGTCAAACCCTCAGGCAGCGCCTCCTGTCTTCTCGAAGAAGCAGGAGATCGAGAAGCTGCGGACGTCCGGATCGATGACACAGTCCCATTCCGAGATATCCCGCGTCAAGAACCTCAACAAGCTCCAGATCGGCAAGTCCGAGGTGGAAGCTTGGTACTTCTCCCCTTATCCTGCCGACTACGCCCACCTGCCTATGCTGTACATCTGCGAATTCTGCTTGCTCTACTACCCGTCCCTCACCCAGCTCAAACGGCATCGAACGAAATGCACCCTGCTCCACCCGCCTGGCAACGAGATTTACCGGCACCAGGACATATCCTTCTTCGAGATTGACGGGCGGAGACAACGGACGTGGTGCCGAAATCTGTGTTTACTGTGCAAATGCTTCCTCGATCACAAGACGCTGTACTACGATGTCGACCCTTTCCTCTACTACTGCATGACCGTCAAGGACGAGTATGGCTGTCACCTGATCGGCTTCTTTTCGAAAGAGAAGGAATCGCCCGAGGCGTACAATGTCGCATGTATCCTCACCCTCCCACAACATCAAAGAAAGGGGTACGGCAAGCTGCTGATAGAGTTCTCGTACGAGCTGTCGAAGCGGGAAGGCAAATTGGGTAGTCCTGAGAAACCTCTGTCCGATCTGGGGCTGCTGGGATACCGGGCATATTGGCAGGAAAAGATCGTCGAACTGTTGCTGGACAGTGAGGACGAGATCAGTCTGGACGAGATTGCCCAACGGACATCGATCACGCATGGTGACATCATGCATACGTCAGTCGCTTGTTCGTCTTATCGCCTTGAGCTGACGGAGACGATCAGGTGCCAGGCGCTGCAGATGATCAAATACTACAAAGGCCAACATATCGTCCACCTCACCGACGCGGTCCTCGAGCAGTACCAGAAGACAGTCAGCAAGCAAAGACAAACGATCGAGCCGTCCGCGCTGAGGTGGAAGCCGTAAGTGCTCTTTCAGAACCGCCAGATTTGTTAACGGTCACCGCAGGCCTGTCTTCAGCAGGGCGCAGCTCGCGTTTGGCTTTTAGGCAGAGCGGTCAGGTTTTGAGACGTGGATGGAATTTTGGGGAAATACAGGCATCATCACAAATTTAGACCCTCTCAGCATTGCATTGTACTGTAGTCACATGTTGTATTCAAACCATGCACAACAAGAAGGAACGGGCGCATCTCGAGGTTTCGGCCTTCCAGGGCACGGCCATCTCTCCCCACTCGACACACAATCGTCATACACAAGAACTTTGAAGGTTGGATGACCTAAGGCGTCGGATCTGCTGCTGCCATGCTTTTGTCCACTGATACCCCCAGTGAACGAGTTGATCTCATTGTCCCCACTGATCGAGCCGGGCTCGATCTGATACCCGCATCTCTCTACACGCGACTGAAGCCTCACGCATCCCTTCTCAACGCCTTTACCGACCGCCGATCAACACAATGCCCAACGTCGTCACCCGCAACATCCCCTATGGAGCTCAAGTCATCATCCTCTTCGTCCTTGCCATCACCGTCCTCGTCCTCGTGTCCGTACTGTTTCCCACTCGCCTCCTCCCTCTCCCCAACTACACCCTCCTCAGCTGATGTATTGCTATGATCCCCTCAGGATCCTCAATACGTTTTCCTCGCCTTTCATAAACTCCATCAACTTCCTCCGTCTTCCTTCGCCGAGCGGAGACACTACGTTCGGAAGTTTCGGTTGGTGTTCGCCTGGGTTCTGTCTGCCAAATCAGGTCGCGTACGAGTACGTGCCCCTTTCCCCAACATCCAGTTTGATTGAGGTTGAGTGATTTTATTTAGGTACGGGACTCAGGTGAACCACTCGTTGACGGGCGCGATGCTGCTCTGGGCTATCGGTACGGTTCCTTCGAGTTGATCGTTCGGCTTGGGTTGACTTGTCGAGACAGCCGTCATCTTCGCCGTTTTCACCCTCGTCTCCATCCTTCCCCTTCTGTTCGTCCACGAGTCCCGAGCGCTCCGCTTCGTCGGTAATCGCGCCTTCTTCCTCTTCTCCTCGGTCAGCTTCCCTAGCCCCTTTAGCCCCTTTCTCGGCTGATCGGGTGGGTCGACACAGAACCTCGCATGGATCATCGTGACCACCGCCTGGCTCTTCTCCGTCTTCGGATGGAGTATCGCCCATCGCGCGTTTCAGGTGACGGGAGCGAAGGTACATCTCGGAGACGCGGTGAGCGCGACCTCAAATTTTTATTCTCGTTGAACTGATTGGTGTCTGCAGATCTGGATGGGACTCGCTGCCGCCATCTCAATCACCATGTGAGTATCGTCCTTTTGGACTATATGATGACTGATGACCGCGCCATAGTCTCGTCTTTCTAGGGTGGCCGGCGGACGCTTGGGACGGTACGGCTACTCGAGCTGCTGCGGGAGCCGGCCGTGGGAATGGGTACTACCATTACAAGAGGTCGACGAGGCAGGTCGTGCCGCGATAGCTGGCGGAGCGAGATGCGCTTCTAAGCTCCGTGGGGAGTTGTGATTCCGTGGTGACAAATCACGCGTAGATTGACCTGAGGATGCAAACATGCAATGCACATTGTGTCAGCCAGCGATTATGATGTGTTCGGCTACAACAAACCTCCCCACGCGCTGGACACGTTCAGAATCTGAGACTTGATTCCAGCGTTGGTTTGGTCTGTTGCAATTTCGCTTGCCCGGATGCCCGTTGATGAGCTCGGACTCCTTTTGCATCCGATCTCTAACCTGAAAACTTGACCGCTGACGACCAGAAAGGATTATTTGCTCACACATTCACTCCAAGACCACTCGACCTCCTTCTCTCGTCGGACGTAATCTCAGACTTTCCAAAATGACCCCTCCCGCAGCTCATTACGCCGCCCTCTGCCTTCCATCATGGGGCCACTGTCGGCCCGAGCTGACCTTTGCCATCCGCCTACTCATTCTCCACCCTCACCTCCTAGTCACCCTCTTCATCCCCGACTTCATCCCCCAGCCTATCGACCCCGATATCGACAATGCTCCACTCGACGATGCCCAACGTAGCCGACTCCGAGTGATCAAATGGTCTCTCCGCTCCGAAATGCCTCGTGATCCCAATACAGCGGACGAAGATGACTTGCTTTGGAAGAAGTTCGCGGATGGGATGGGGGATGCAATCGTCCCGGCCTACCGAGAGTTCCTGGCCAAGAAAGATGGGGACTCGTGGCAGCCGCCTGACGTGATTCTACCCGATGCTCTGCTCGGTTGGGGGTTCAAAAGATACTTGGAGTCGCTTTGCCAGGAGGCGGGGGTCAAAGTGCCTGAAGTTTGGGATTTAGGACCACCTTCGTTGCCTTATATAGCTGGGTGAGTTTGGATCGTTGACGAGGACGAGGCCGAATAAGCTGGGACATTCCAGCATGTTTAATCGGCAATCTCCAAGTGTGATTGACGCCCTTGAGGAGTATGTGCAGGAACTCGATGCAGGGGGAGATCGGCAGAAGGCATTCCAAAAGGTACTTTGGTAGCCCATTTCGGCTCGGATTCGAGCTCACCTTGTAGGCGGTCGGTACCAATGACCTTCGACTTGATCTACCGGGGCTCGGGTTGGGACCGATGTGTAGGTTGAGTCCTCGGTTTCAGGCTAACCACCTTCCCCAGATCTATGGGAAATGGATCCGAATCAAACTTGTAGCGCTGAAAGCCAGCTCGTGTCCAATTCCTTCTTGGCATCGCCTCATCAACGATTTCCAGGATTCAAAAATCATCTTCTTCTGGCCCGCGATACTGAGCCGGAACTCCACCGCCAAGTCCAATCTCCTAGGAGTCGGGCCTCAGGTGTTTCTGGAGAATCGAACAAAGACAAAGTCTAATCACGAGACGATCGCCTTCCTCGATCGAGCTCTGGAAGTGGCCGGGAAACACAGCGTGATCTATGTAGCCTTTGGAACGATGGGTACCCCAGGCATGGCCTCGAAGATTGGGTTCTTGTTCGACGCGCTAGACACTTCAGGCTTATGGGTCCTCTTCTCGCATGCTTGGGGAGAAGAGGAGCTTGGCGTGATCATCAAGGAGAGGACCGAGCGATTAGGGGAGAAGGCGATGATGGCGTCTTGGGTACCGCAGTTCGAGGCTCTGGGACATCCTGTAGGTCCATACCCCTGGAGAAGGAGCTGAGATCAGGCTGTATCCTGGTTCTGCACGCATGGAGGAGCTAATGGCACGCAAGAAGGGATGATCCAAGGTGTTCCCATGCGTGAGTCAGGCGAACAACATCGTGAGCTTATGGTTTAGTCGTCTGGCCCGGCGGATGGGACCAACCTTGGATCGCCAACGAGCTCGTCCACCTCGGTATTGGACTGGAGCTCGTCCAAGTGCGCATTGGACTGAATGTTGGGCGCACCACGGCGAGGGGAGTCAAGATCGAGGGGACGGAAGACGCGATCCGGCGCGAGATGAACGAGGTTGTGGGCGTGATGATTTCGGAGAAGGGAGAGGGCATGAGGAAGCGGGCACGGGAAGTGAGGGAGATCGTACTGAACGATATGATGGAGGGTCCGAGTTCCGATAATATGATGAGTTTGGGAGACGTAGGGAGGTCATGGCCTTTCGAAAGAGATTCGCTGCTTCAATCTGGAAGGGCAGTAATGCTATAGATGCTAGAATGTCTGACTAGAGTGATTTCAGCCGGTCTGAACCCCTGACAAGCTTTCCTCGAGGAGTATAAATTCTGTGTGATCCGCGATTAAGCATATGACATTAGTAGCAAAAACTCTCCCATCTAGTGTCCTCCCGAAGACATCGGCGCAACCGCCTCCTCCTTGTGAATCTCCACTCCGGGTCCAGCACCCATCGCATTCTTGATCGCGCCGTACATGATGAACTGCGAGCTTACCAAACCGGCAGTCATGACTAGTCATCACCATCAATATGCGCCTCTCAGATGTGGGACCAAGACCACGCACTCATTCTCGGGCCAAGACCGGCGAAGAGACCGCGCACACCGGCTTCTCGGCCGAGCGTGACTAATCGGAACACCATCGATCCTTTGGGTCCGTGACCCTTGTTGATCTGGGAGAGAAGGGTGTCTGCGGGCTGTTGATCCGATTAGCCTCACGGTCAATCGAGCGAGGAGAACGGGGCATACGTGACTGAGAATGGCAGCAGCGAATCCGGCGACGACGCCGGAGCCAAGTGTGATCCCGAATGATTGTGTCCCGCTGAGACTAGCTCTTGTCTCGGGTGTCATCTGGTTGTAGATGAACTCGGTGCATCTCTCGTTCACCGTGAATTGCCCTGGCAGCGCAATCGGATCAGCAAGCAATGCAAGCAAGCAGGGTGTGAGAGCGTACCAATGGCGTATGGGACTTGTTTGCAAAGGATGGGGATGAAGCCAGCGTACAACGAGCTGAAGCCTTCGGTAGATGCGATCTTGGTGAGTCCTGAGACGAGGCCTGTGGCGTACTGAAGAAGAGTTAAAAGACTAATTTTGGAATCGAGAATAGACCCACTTTGGGGTTGGACACCAGACGGATACGGGTCGCCTCGAGGGGTGTCAGCAGGATGTCGGCGAAGAATCTGCGAGTCGTCACGACTGCACAACAGCTCAGCAGTAAGCCTACTCTGCAATGGTCGCTCCTCCGAGATAAATAGCCGTCCGGTTCTCGATAGCTTTCTCCCGGCTCCCGCTCAGCTCGACCAAATATTTTTTCTGCCACCGAGAGCATCAGTATCTCAGTCCCATGAGACTGATGTACAGTGAGCTCACCGCTGCCTCATAGCCCGCAAACTTCGCTCCGCCCTGGAAGAAATAGCCGACAGCCGTCGGTCCGAAACCGGTGAGCAGTCCTCCGGCACCTTCAGCTGCGACGATGGAGCGGCCGGCCGTGAGCAGGGAGTACCCTTTCAGTGCGGGGTCGATTTGGATACGGGTTTTGACCACGTCAATGGCTTGGTCTTAGGTCAGCTCTTGGATTGTGCGAGAACACGGACAACATACGGGTCATGCCACCATGCGAGCTGTCACAGACTCTTGCTCAGCTAATCTAAGATCTGGATCTTGAAACGAACGCACAGGGTACAGCATAGCGCTCCAGCGAGGAAGAAGCTCGAATAGTCCTTCGTCGTAAAGTTCGGTGTCAAGGGCTCGTCGGTTACCTTTGACACAGCGCTCTCGACCTTCTGTTCCGCCGACATGTCGAGCGTGGTCGCACGAAGATATCAGATGGGTGAGTGAGCGATGGGTGAGAGCGCTTGGAGAAAGAGTTTGGGTGCTGCGCTACGCTGTCAAAGACCAGCTCAGCCTTTAAAGACAAGCAAAACGAAAGCCAGGGCGACGAAACCGCCATGACGTATCTCTGCAACACATGTCGTCCCTCGGATCAACGCGTAAAGATCCCATATACGACAACCGACATCGGGCAAATGAGGTGAAAGATAGCCAATGAGGGGCTGACAGATGTCCTCTTACTTCCCCTTCTCGACATCGACTCCCTCGACCTCGTTGGGGAGCGATCATCCCCATCTCGAAGTCACGGTCCACCCCTCGGCCTCGGCTTTCTACGCTGGCGAGACATTCTCGGTCACCATCACATTTCGTAATACCAGACCTCCTCCTGCCGATACAGCGGGATCATCGACCTCCTCGATAGTACCGTCAGCGTCCGACCATCGAGATGAGACAGCTGGGCCTTCCGACGTTCCTCATCGACGGAAGCAGATTGGTCTGAACATCAATTCTCGACCCCTCAATGCGGAAGCTGGTCCCTCTCGTACCCTCAACACCCTCGATCTAACCTCCACCCCGATTGCGTCCGAGCCGGGCTATCCCTACAGTTCAGGTGCGAATCCAACCTATCGAGCTCCAGGATTGGCAGGTTCTCCAGAGCGAGATGAGTTGTCGAATATCCGAAGTCCAGACTCTTGGAAGCGGAAGGAGAACGGGGGATCGAGAAGAGATGAAGGTCATGCTCGGAGGACAAGGAGTCTGGCTTTAGGGAAAGGTGGAATGAGTCCGCAGGAGATGGTCTGGGCTCTAGGCGGGCAGTCGGGTGAGTGATCCATCATCGCGTATACTGCCATTAGCTGATGATACCTGATTGCAGCACCTCCGCCGCCCTTACCTACCCGACGACTGCCAAGCACTCACATTCCCTCTTCACGTTCCCACTACCGGAAGATTTCGGTCGCAACTTCCATCCCGTCTCCGCCCCCATCCTCGCCTCTCGCTTTATCCCCTGGAGAGCTGCCCCGAATATCGGAAACACTAGCCTCGGCGCCTTCTGCGACCGACCCAAGCCGTCCATCTCCCCATACCACCGAGTCGAGCTCGACCGTATCCTCAGCTTCCCGGTCTGCTGTGGACCTGAATGACGAGGATGACTCCCGCACTAGCAGCGAGATCACCGCTCCTCCGCCTCGACCTCGACTCAGTCCGTCTCCCTCCTCCCCTCTATCCCAATCCCGCACACCTTCCTATCAAAACGCCTACGGCGCTTCCAATCTCGGTATAGGCGGCTCCTCATCGATCGAATCACCTCCATCCCATCCTTCCATCCGCCATCAGGAACCACGAGGAAGCACAACCATTCTCTGGGCTTACACTCACCTCGTCGCCCATTTCCACCCGTCCAACAGCTACATCCCTCCTGACCCCTTACTTCCTCTTCGCTCTCTTCTCCTCCATCAGCCGGTCGGATCCGGCGCTCTCATGCCGTCGTCGTCCATGCAGTCTGTCGAATCAGCGATGAAGTCCAGCTCGTCCCGATGGCAGCTCAGCTTTGGCACGGGTACCATCGGGAATGCGACGCAGCCGAGTTTGACTGGAAGCTTGTTTGGTTTAGCGAAGGACCTAGTGTATGGAGGGAGTAGAGGCAGTCTTGAGGAAGAGAGGAAGAGGGTCTGGAATATGAAGGATCTTCCTGTGCTGGATACATCGAGGAGTCTGCTGGGAGTGGACGTGAGGCTGAAAGAAGGGGAGTCGAGGGACTGTGAGTGTATCAAGAGGCGAGTCTGAATGACACTCATACACCGTCGCCTGAAAGACGTCTACACGATCCAGCTGCCTACTACCCTTCCTCCCACCCACCGCGGCAAAGCCTTTCGCTTCACCTATGACCTGATTGTGTCATTCAGTGTCGCGCTTCCAGGCAAAGGGAAGCGACAGAAAACCAAGGAGATCTCGGTGCCTATCCGGATCTGGGCGAATGTTTCTGGCAAGACATTCCAGCTTCGCTTTGATAAGACTGACATAGCGCAGTATCGCATCCCTTTCGGACCTACGATGTTCTCAAGCCCGTCATCCAGGGAACCGTCGAGGGCGAAGTCCTGGAGCAAGAGAGTTATCCGTCCGCTGAGACGAAACGGCGATCGAGTCCTGTGGATCGAGGTCGCACGAAAGGCGGGGATACCGAGGGCTCGCTCCAAGCGTACGCGAAGCATCTGCTTGAGACGCTAGACAACACCACAGCGCCCCTTATCGGCGGGGGTATCCCATCGCCTCGTCCAGCACCACTCTCACCCAGCCGCATAGGCTCACGACCTCGAAACCTGTCCCCAGCGTTCCCTCTGCCGGAAGTGCCAGAACCTTCTCCTCCAATAAGCACCGCATCCGTGTCAACTGACCGGCTAGACATTCCCTTCAGCCGGAAGCTTGGGAAGGGTTTTCGGCCCCGTCAGGGCAGCTTTGTGGACGGCGACGACGAGCTAGTGGAGGAGGGGGGAGAAGAGGGGGGATGCGGCGAGGCTGTGGAGATCTTGAGCAGGCATTCGGCAAAGAGTGAGTCGCTGGGTCACCGGGATGTGCATGTAGGCTCAGCTCTCATGTAGCATCCTATGACATCGCAAAGGACGGGGAGCTCGTCGCGGTCCTCACCATGATCAAGACCGTTTTCCGTCTTGGAGAGACCGTGCTTTGCGTCGTGACGTTCAACGAGTCTCAGACAGAGCGTCGTGTCCTCAAGGTCAGTCTTGAGTCCCTCTCTCAGCGACAATAGCTCATTGGACCAGTTCTCCGCTTTCCTCGAATCCCACGAGATCATCCCCGAAAACCTTCTCCCATTCTCCGCCAGCTCAGCCGGACGGACCAAGCAGCCCCCTCTCGCCCGACTCCACGCGGAGCATCGGTCCGCCTACGTCATCAGCACTTCACGAATGGCCTTTGCGCTAGATATTCCGTCAGATGCCACGCCCGCTTTCTCGATCGCTGCGGGGACGGGGGGTTTCTCAGGCGGATGGGAGTGGAGGGTGCGTTTAGCTTTCCTCGTTGCGTCGCCGCCCCATGGACATCGAAGGCGGCACAACCGAGCCAGTTTGGATAAGTTTCGAGCTCAAGCACGGGAAAAGCATCACTCGGTCCATCTACTGCCAGTCGCGGCAAGTTTGGGAGATAGTGACAATCATTTCTTTTCCGCTTCGAGTGGACTGAGTCCGATGCTCCCTGTGACAGGTGGGGAGGGAGGAGGGTGGCAGGAGATGAGGAGCGAGACTGTGGAATGTGAGGTACCTGTCAAGGTTCTGGCGGGGAATACCGCGTTCGTGGTACGGCCGAGTGTGTATGCGGTGTAGACTGTGGAAGGGAGGGGAATGGCAATGGGGAGCGAGATCTTGACAAATGCATAGCATGAACATCGTCCGACTCGAGGGGCAATCTCAAAGAATCCAGGTCAGGGGATACACCGTCAGGTACGCTTCAAGTCCGCTCTATATTGCGCTCGTCGGCATCGAAGTCGGGATGCCGCACCCGTTAGCAGAGGACGCAACTGAATTACCATCATGTTGGAACGGATCCGAAGCATGCCCTACGCCTCATCCTCTATTCATCGTATTCCCAGCCCCTCTTGGGTTCAACTCAGTATACCGCGCCCCATTCTCCTCCTTCAGCCTCTTCTGCTCCCCCTTCTCTTCCGCCGCCGCCGTGCCATCCTGTTCCGCCGCCAGTGCCAGCAGCTCCGATTCCGTCGGAGCGTCTGCCGATGCCTGTCTGCGATACCTCGTCAGTCCTGGCCTCGTCTTCTCACAAGCGGCACTCACCCTCCTCCAGTGATGATATTTCCCCGCCGCCGTTCTTCCTCGAGGTACTCGTCAATCGTCATCGTGGGCAATCTATGCGAGCTCCTGAAGACCTCGATCCCCAGCCTTTCCCGATCTGATAAACCGCCTGTACTGGTGAGGATGGTGAATGGTTGCAGAACTCTTCCGCCTCCCGAGATCAGCTGGCGGGGCTTGACCTGCCCTTGCTTTCGGTCGAGCCGCCATGTGCTGTCCTCTTCTCGCGTCTCGCGTGGAGCAATGGGGCCAGAGGGTGCAGGGGCAGATGCGAGGAGGTCCAGCTCCATTTGGGTTGATGAGAGGGCGGGCAGGGTGAGGCCGTGTAGGAGGCGGAGGAGGAGTAGGGTGACTTGGCGAGTCTCAGGGGGATCGTCGTGGTTGACGGAGGTCGAAGCGGTCGAGGTGGAGATCACTGCCGGTCGAGTGCTCGGGGGAGGAAGGAGGGAGAGGATGAACGCCAGAGGAGTTGATGAAGGTGATGGATGATCTCGAGAGAGCGTCTATGATTCTGAGTCAGCGATGAATTGATCATGGACTGACGGAATCACGGAGAGTTGCTCGCGGATCTCTCTCTCCCGCTTGTATTGCCGTATTTTCGCCTCTCTCCGCTTGGCCGGATCCTTCGGTCCCAATGTACCATCAGCAGCAGCAGCCAAGCTCTGCGCTTGCTCGTCCGGCGAGAGGACCGAATACGAGGAAACGAGGGCGAGGAAGTCATTCAACGCGGTCTACGCCTCCGTCAGCTCCAGCGACCCTCTCTCGAGTGATGACGCACCTCGCTCCGCTTCAAGACCGCCATTCGGTCCGAAGTCCCGCCCAAACCCCCTTTCCCCTCACACTCCGCGATCACCCAAACAACAGTCATGAACAGCAGCTCTCCATCGCCCAGCTCATCAACAGTCTCATTTTGTGAAAACACGCCGAGCGAGGTGAGCAGGCGTGAGATGAGGTGGAGATTGTCGAGTGCTGTGATGAGGGTATACTGGGCGGAGGGGTCGGAGGAGGAGAGGGTGTCGTCGAACATCGGGATGAGGGATTGGAGGGTCTGGGCGAAAAACACTGGAAGGGGGAGGTTCGTGGATGACATGGTCAAATCGCTTGACGACTCGCTATCGCTACCGCTCAGATTTTCATCGGTTGGCAAGAAACAAGCAGCTATCCTGTGCTGGCCCTGCGGTCACCCACCAGTCACATGAGTGCGAGCTTCATAGCAAAGCAAGGAGTCGGTGTGTAAGAGGATCAGACTTCCTGGTGACAGCATAGCGACCATTGCAGCAAGCTACAAGGCTAGCATATACAGATGGCACTTCCTATTTGCTGAGGATGGGTTCGTCATGCGTAGCAGGGAATGGGGAGCGGGCGCAAGCGGTAGCTCGAAATGGGGATATGGTGTGCATGGAACAGGAGAAAGGGGAAGTGGAGACTTACAGTATTGCCGAGAGGTCGCAAGGAAGTCAAAACAAAGTGGTCGAACGATAGAGGTGACCAACGAGCAAACGAAAGCGTCAAACTTTTGGTGAGGAGCCACGACCGCCACCAAAAGACTCCCGGTCGAAACGCCGTGCCCCTCGACCCCCCGTTTCATCGTCGCGCTCACTCCCTTTCTCTAACAAGCGCCTAGTCCTTCTCTCGACTACACACATCGGCGAGGCAACAAGGACTCTACATTCTGTGGAAGTCGGATTTGACACCGACCGACGGGCGACTTGTTGAAGGAATGTCGAAACTTAGGACCTGTTAATCGCCCCTCGCCCGTCTCGTTTCAGGGGTGATGGGGTTTCATGTTGGGTGCACATCGTGGCGAGGCTATGAATACATTGTGCATGGTACTTATCCTCCTTGCGATGCTAGCAATCTACTAGCAAGACTATAAACGGGCTGGAAGGGAGTCTAGAGATCATCGCGTGGATTGGTCCATTTGAACCGCTGGAGATCTTCCATCGTGACGGTCTTGAGGGCGTCAAAGGCGGTGGATTGAAGGTCTACCCTGCGGACGTCGCACTCGGTCAGCACACGACGTTCATAGGGGAGATGGGGAGTACCTTGGGACCACCTTGTCGCCCATTTTCTCGGACGCCATGAGCGCTTCCTTCCATCTGGTCAACACCGCGTTAGCCTAATCTCCAAAGTCGACCCAATAAACCCGTACCGGTCGACACAGAGACACCATCGACATCCATCCTTCAATCCGGGGAATCCACCTCTCTTCGTCATTAGGTCATTTCCTGACGCAAACTCAGCTAAGCCTTATGGTTGGGAGGACATCGACTCACCTCGATCCTTGCTGAACTCGAGAAACTCATTTGTCACGATCCCGCCCAAAAAGTGTTTCCCCGCGTCCATATCGCTGCCCCAGCAATAGCCATCTCGGAAGTAGCCAGTCGGGTGAGTGGAATCGCTAGGAGAGGTATGGGCTTGGAGTGGTCCGTGAAGGACTGATTCCGACGTCAGTAGGGCCCTAAGCATCGCATATGGCTCGATACAAGGGAGCAAGGCTGAAACTATCGGGGCAACGAACCGTTCATCTTGCCCGGTTCCATCGCCATCGTGCTTGCCCCCCTTGAAGAGCTTGTGAGTTGCGGTAAATGAGCAGACAAATACGGGAACCGGTGGGTGATGAGCGCTGTGAGGCTGAGTGGGATCGAGAGCAGTGCACGCAGGTCCATGTGCGTTGAACAGACGAAGTTATCTGTACGATGAGAGAATCTATCACTGTATCGATGTTCCAATGCCTCTCGTCATTAGCTGCGGGGTCTCCACACCCTGAAAGGGGAATGTGCTACAGCCAGGGCTACGAACGTTGTGAAGTAAAAAACTACGAAACTCCCTACATGTCTACGACCAGCGTAAACGTTCTCCCACGCGCTCTTGACAATGCCACCGACATCCGCCTCATCAGGAAGTCAAAGGCGCCCCGAGAGAAACTCGCCTTCCACCCTTTTATGGTTTCCCATATTGCGTCGCCGATTGACTCGCCCGTCGCCCGAGTGTTTCCTTGGGGAGGCAGCCGAGCCACCTTTTCTTGATGTTTGCGATCCATGACGGTGCACAGCTGCTTCCTTAACGAGCTCTTCCGGCGGCAAGTCGGAATGGGTTCGGGACGACTGTCCCGAGGGCCGATGAGGGACCCCAAGATCTCGGCTCCGTTATCCCGCAAATCGTCCAACCTCTGCTCCCAGCATTTGGCAGGGTTCAACGACAATGATGAACGCCTGTCAGAAAGGAAAGCGTTGACCTGTTGCAACTCGCCTCCTCCCCGGCCCAAGATGAAGATGTCGTCCAGGTAGGCGAGGACGAGGTGATCCGGTCCGAGGTGAAGAGAAAGTTCGAGAAAAAGGGGCAAACAGCGAGGGAAAAAAATAGAGGTCCGAAGGGGTCCCCCTGTCTCACGCCTGAAGAGGACGTGATGACGATTGGCGACCCCTCCCCCGAATTTATGAAAAGATCGCTCTCGAATTCGTATGCCCATCTGGCGGCATTGAGGAAATCCGGAGCGAACGTATTGATCCCATTCGCTATATCGTCGTGATCATGTGATCATGTGAACGAACTGGACGACTTTCGTCTCGCGGCTGGCTAATTTCAGGAGGTCCGGTGTCCACCCCAAGATGCCCGGTGCCACCTCCCTTGACAGCTTCCTAATGGTGAAGACTACTGCATCCTGATCCGGCGAGTTCCAAGTCTGGGTGCGGCCGGGCGGGAAGATGGGCTGAGGGGCAAATGGATGCTCGTCTTGCAGCTTCCGAACAATAGCTGGGTCGGCTCGAGCAACGTTGAAATCCCTGTCGAGGCACCTCATGGCCGCTCCCAATCGTCCGAGCTCGACAAGGCGTTGAGCGCGGGCCTCGGCGGAAGCGGAACCCCGGCTCGGGGCAGATGGGGAGGGCCAGCTGACTTTGGGATATGACGTGAGCCTTCGGGCGCGATCCGCATTGGTCATCTTCAGATCCGGAGCCAAGCCAACTTTGCCCAACGCAAGGAAGTTGAGCAAAGTAGTCTCGTCAGGCAAATCGATGTAGGCTTGGGCAAGAAGCCCTGCTTTTTTCACGCAGGCCCTTGACACCGAGGCATCCATGGGAAATCGAGTTTCATTCGCTTCCAGGCAATGGGTCCTGCTAATCTGCTATTACTCTCGTTTCATTTCGGCGTCCCCTTGCTTAGAAGCGAGCACTAATCATGACGACCTCAGCTACCAAAGACTCACACATCGGCACATCCCACTCGTACTTCCTCCGCCCCGCTCCAAACCCCTCTCATCCACCCATCGCCCTCCTCCTCCGCGGCGTCGATCTCGCTAGCACTTCCAACTTCCCAAACATCCGGAACCCACCTTCGATCAACGCTGGACCCTCGAGGTGCCGTGGATCCCGCGATGAAGCTACGAAACTGAGAGCTGGCGCACCGAGTCAGCTGAGTGAGGAGGAAGGGGGGGATGTGGAGTGATGCGGAGAAGGGAGGGAGGGAAGGGTGGTTCGGCGGTCATCCATTTACGGAGGAGGAGGTGGATGTGATTAGCTTTCCATACTGTATTACGATTAGAACGCTAAGAGGCTATCGGCTGCAGGTGCATTTTAGGAGACTAAAGGCATCGGGATTCACTACTATCCGGTACTTGGTCACTTGGGTGGCTCTCGAGCATGCTGGACCGTGAGCTATGTCATCCAATGCGCATCACGGTGCTGAGTCTCCTTCTTAGGGGCAAGTACGATGAAGCATACATCGACTATGCGATCCAGATCTCGCGCGGTGTATAGCCCATGGCTTCCGAGTCTGTATGCCTCGAGTTCGAGAGAGCTTCGCCGTCGCTGATCAGACAATCGTTGCAGTCATCTCCGCTCATCAGGACGTATACTCCCGCTTCATCTCCGGTTCAGGCGCCTCTTACTGGGTACTACTCGCTCTCGGCCTGAATCCGAGGCGAATTCATCAGACGGAATCCGCGCTCGTTCAGGGGTGTTGGGCTACCGAAGGGTAGGGGGGGCATCGAAGGGTAGGGGGGGCATCGAAGGGAAACGAGAGGCGATGGATGGCAGGATCGGAGAGTTTCCAGATAGTGAGTCTCCCCTGGATGGGCCAGACTGAGCTGATGAGCGGATCAGTGGTTTGGAATACGAACCTACATCGCTTGGCGGGACGTCATTGTTTCACGATGTTTCGCGTCGCACGTCTTTGCGCCGAAATCCAAGCTCGATGGGCTGCATGTTAGCGAATGGTTACGGGGAAGATGGTCTGCGGCTTATGGCCGGTAAGAGATCTGATTAGAGAACGTGCAACGGTATGAATCGTGCTAAAGAGTCTGGCAGACCGATTCTAAGAAGCTAAAGGACTGCTGGATGAATGCGTGATTGGTTGGGACTCGATGAATGAGCCTCACGAGGGATTCATAGGGGTCGAAGATCTCGACGAGTTCCCTTCTGCGCAGAGCTTCAAGTCCGCCATTCCCACTCTTGTGCTTTCTTCATCCTGATGCACCGCAGAAAAGGGCCATGTCCAACTCCAATCCAGAACTTCCAGCTCGGTATGGGCCGATCTGTCACTGACATCGGAAACTTCGACTTCACTTCGCGGGGGCGAGCAGAAGAAGGGGAAATTGACAATCACTCCGCCGGAAGGACGGGGCGTCTGGCTTACTCGCGCCGAGGCAAGGGAGGCTGAAGAGCGATGGGGATGGAAATGGGGCCGGAGTGGGATTTCTGGGATGAGAAGGGGGAAGGTAGATGTCCATGTGGTGGGCATGGAGTGTACGACGTTTCAGGAGCTACCAAATCCCGGCTGATGAGTCTGTCTTAGATGGGATACCGCCACGGGGAAAGCGATTATTCCAGATTATTTCCATCGCAGACATGGCGCAGTGAAGGAGTACGATTTCATCACCGACTTCTGGCGACGTGGGTCTCTTCTCATACTCGACTTTCCGTCTGACTCGGCGTAGCGCATTATGAGGATTACATCACACGGATACGGGAAGCCCAACCTGACGCCATCTCTTTCATCAACCCTCCAGTGTTTGATTCACCCCCTGACCTGTCCGAGAAGGTCAATCAGGGTCGAATGGCTTTGTCAGCGTACTTTTACGATGGCTTGACCCTACTTGGGAAGCGGAGACACGTGTTCAACGCGGTGAGTTGATCGGTTTCCTCGAGGCGTGTTGACTGAACCGAAACTTTCTCAGGATGCGGTGGGACTCCAGCGAGATCTAAAAGGCATGATGCAAGCTCTCAAATTCGGTCCTGATTCTATCAAGTCGGGTCTGCGGAATTAACTGGCCGAGCTGAAGAGCGATTCACGAGATCAAGGTGGGATGGCGGAGGATGCGACGGGGAAGAAGGAGTAACCGAGTGAGTCAATCCTATTTCACGTTGCCCTTGTGATTGACCAAAGTTCGCAGCGATTATAGGCGAGATTGGCATTCCGTTTGAGGAGATTGTTTGGGCTTGCTAAGGAAAAGGATAGCTTCGAGGACTATAGAGAGCCTGCCAAGGTAAGAGGGGTCAAGCGGTTCTCACCGGAGACTGATCGAAGGATAGGCAATGGACGATGTCCTCAATGTATGCGGTAAGCTGAAGCGTCTCGCCAACAATGCGGGACTCATGCTGCCCAGACGGCGAGAACGCCCTTTCGTATACGATATGGGCATACGAGTCCTCTAATACCCACGCCAACGGCGACGGGTGGAACGGCGAGGACCTCTCCCTCTTCTCGAACGACGATCCGGAAGGCGACCTCGATCTCAAGGCCGATGATCCACCTGCCGACCAAGCAAGGATGGGGAAGAGTGGGTGAAGGGGAAGGGTCCGGCGATTGTGGATCTGGAGATTGAGGAGTTGAGTGAAGGGAGATCGAAGGTGGAGGGTCAGTGGATGGAGTGGTATTACCCGTTGAGGAGAAGAGGGGAACGGGAGATCTCGTTACGATGACGGGAAGGGAGTCAGGCGTAGAGTGCATTGTAAAACGCGGGTACATTTGGGAAGGTATCAATGCGGTATATGCATGCGGGGTTACGAGAAATCATCGCTTCTTGTTTGCCTTCTTGATCCGCTTCTGCGCTCGGACCTAGCCACATCATCAGCTTAGAACGGAGGCGCACTCGCATCCGACCCACTTCCTTGCGCATCCTCGCGTCCACAATCTTGTACTTTCCCTTGACGCCCTTCGGCCTTCCCTTGACCCCCCGATTCGCTCCCTTCGCCACAACAATCTTCTTATCCACCTTCTTCTCCCGTCCATGAGCCCTACCCATGACCTTCCCAATCGCCCTAGCCTTCTCGTTCATATTCAAATCATCCGCTTCCATCACCCCATCCGCCTTCTTCTTGGCCTTCTCGACCCTCTGAACAGCCTTGAACTTCTTCCTCGCCTTCGCTTCCGCGATCTTCTTGATTGGTCGAGCATCCAGTGCCCTTTGCTTCTCGCGAAGCGCATCGATCGCCTCTTTAGTGAGTGGGATGTTGGGTTTGTAGTATTTGGACTCATCGTCGAGGAACCAAGTGGGTAGGCCGTCTTTGTGGAAGGTGGAGAGGCGGTTGAAGCCGTCGTCGATGAGCTTCGAGGCGGTAGTTTGGCGGTTCACAAGAGCGGTCGCCAACGTCACTGCCTCGGCGGTGAGGAGACCCTTGTCTGAGGAGAGTCAGCCGAGAGCTTCCCGCAGCGGAAACGACAAACCCTTAATGGTCTTCCGCTTCATCTCGTCCTGATCCTCGTCATCCACGTCCCAGCCTGGACCATCCTCTATCGGCTGTTGCGGTACAATCCCGAAATCATCGTCGTCCTGCACATTCCGAAGTCTATCAGCAAGGACTACACGCCTTCGTTTTGATGTACATACGTTATCATCTTCGAGAGTACTGCTCGTGACCGAAGCCTCTTCCATCTCCACATCCCCATCCCCCTTCGGCTCATCAAGACTCTCCTCTTCACTAGGGACCTCTTCGCTCGCTTCCACGTTCTCCCCGTCATCCTCGTCGTCCCCGTCTAACGCCAGCAGGTCGTCCAAATCCTTGAAAACAGGTTGAGCGAACCAGAGTTGTGCTTGCCGGCTCATCTGCGGCAACTTCTCCCCGTCCTGCAACGATGTCACGAGGTTTCTCGCCGCTCCGACGGGCTTCGCCGCGGTCGATTGTGGAAATCGCACAGTCTTCCGCGACGCCTTCCCAGCAACGTTGTTGTCGTCCTCTTCCTCCTCCTCGCTCTCCTCATCGCTAGAGTCAATCTCTTCGCCTAGCTTGGCCTTTCCCGCAGCAACTACGTCCCATCCTCCTTCTTCGCTCTCCTCACCGCCACCGCCATCATCTCCATCCTGTCTAGGTACTCGTACCATCCGCTCTCGATACCCTTTGTCCACCCCATCTTGCCCATCGCTCCCCCCCTCGAAACCATACCATGCGTCCTGATTCCGATCTTTGTTCCGAGCATGCTTGACCTTCCACTTCGCATCCCGCTCCGACATCCGCTCGCGGTATTGGTTGTACAGCTCGTCGAGCTCTCCCTCTAGCCCATGCAGCTTTGCTTCGCGTTCTTCCTCCGAGTCTAGGATCTCCTCATCTTCCTCCTCCGTCGCTGCTGAAGCCTCATCATCATCTCCGCTTAGACCATCCTCATCTTGGACCACGTCTCGTAAACCCTTTCGTATCCCGCCACGTGATGCCTCCTTCTCCCCCTCGCCGAGATCAAACATCTCTTCCTCACCGCCGAGAGCTCGATCCTCGTTATCCAGATCGGCAGGTACGGCCATGTTAAGCTGCATCTTAAGCAGTTCACGAGCTTTCTTCTCGTTCTTCCGCCTCCGCTCCTTACGCTGTCTCGATTGCCTCTCCTGATGCAGTTTCTTCAGCTAAGCAATACTTGTCAGTTCCGTGCGTATCGTACAGTCAGCGGACCTTACTTCCTCCGACATTTGCTCATCCTCGTCCATCGGCTCGACCGTCACTTCCTCCGTCACATCCGCAGTGACCACAGGCTTCACGTCCAGACCCGTCTCCAGCCGAATGGCGAGTCGCCATTTCATGAGGGACTTGAAGTCGCCTTTCCCCAGCACCTTCAGATCCTCGAAATTCGCGATCACATCGGGGGTTGTATGCCGTGACTTGAGCCATCTGTAACACGGTATGAGCGAGAGAATACCTGGAAGGGATGGGTAACGTACGTCTGCTCCTGCTCAGAGACGATCACAATCTTGTTCATTGACCCGAGCAACGCCACCGGATCGGTCCCTCGCACAAAGTCCTCGGCCAAAGCCGTGTGGAACAGCAAATTGTCTCCCTCGGCATATCCTTCCCTGTTCCGCCGCTTCTTTTCTGGCATGAAGACATTCGCATGAGCATGGCTGTTGGATGCTAGTCGGGCCGCAGCTGCAGCGGACGCCGAGGTGGATGCCTGGGTGGCGGCAGATGTGGACGAGGATGGATCGATGGGGGGCAGAGTGATGGAAGCAGGAAGCGGCGCGATGTCCTTGAATACATGTTTGGGGTCGAGGAATTTGGGATCGATGTGTTTGGGCGCGACGAAATCTCGGCAGACGACGAAGATCTCCGCGGAAACGTTTCTACGCAGACAATCAGACCGAAGACCGAGGGGTTCTGTAAGGAAGCTCACCTCGAGGATGGCGGTTTCGTCGCCTCGACAGTCTTGAATAGTTGCCCAAAGACCCACATCAAGCTGTTGTAATCCTGACTTCTGAACACCTTGGTCACGAAATTTCCCCCTTTCGCCAAGAAGTCCGTCGCAAGTTTCAAGCTCTGCAGCACCAGCTCGTTCTGCGTGAACGCATCCTGTACCCAAGCCGACCCGACATTCGGTGCACCGTCATGCAGGACCAGATCCGCCTTCCAATCGTGCAGGTGTCCTCGAAGCTGAGTCCGGCATTGTGGGGAAGTGATATCGGACACGAAGGTGATAACGTGAGGCAGGGGTTTGATTGGATTGAGATCGACTCCAACGATGAGGCTGCCTTTGGGCATGTATTTCTCGGCCACTTGTAGCCAACCGCCTGGGGCGGCACAGAGGTCGATCACGCATCGGCTTCGGGAGAGGAGATCGTATTTGCGGTTCAGATGGATGAGCTTGCTGGTGGAGCCCAACATCAGAGACAGTTCAATCCAGACGTGCTCCACGGATCTCCGAGATAGCCAGGGCGACTCACAAGGCTGAACGAGCTCTGTAACCCTGCTCTTTGGCTAGCTTGTAGAACTTGTCAAGACGCCCCTTTCCTGTCTTCTTGTCGTGTTTTCCCATCCTGCCAAGATAGAGGGATCAAAAGCTCCAACGACGCTGGATTCAGCTGGGCGAGACGAAGGATAGAGCGAGATAAGCCAGATATTGTGAAAAGATTTGAGAATACGTTTGGAGAAATGCGGACAGCCGGCACCATCTCCGCCACAAAGAGATACTATCTAGGGGGATGAAATAAGCGGCCTCCCTTGACGCGTCTGGAAAATCAACGAACAGCAAAATGCAGACAGAGCTCGGGCTCCCAAACGTCAAGAGCTACTCAGGCCTGATAGATAGACTCAAGACACATCTTGCCTTCCGCATGCGCCAGCTCCGTCGTCGTGACGACTCAAAACGGATTCATCGACATCGTTCAGATTTACAGCAACAAGATGCCGGAACAGTTCACCCAATCCGCTCCGTCGCCACCGAAGGGTGTCTCGGCATCCTCTTCAATCTTTGCGTACCAGACTCGTATCCTGCAGCGCACCTCGTCGACCACTAACGGCAGTCGCCCCAGCTCTCACTCGCATTCCTTCTCGAACGGCGGAATAACATCGCTCGCCGCTCTAGCGAATGCCTCGCCGCCCTCGACACCCATCAGGCAGAACGTCGCCAAAATGGCCGCTATGGAGAATCAGACTATGGCTCGATCAGACTCGGGGAGGGCGATCGGCCTTGGCCCAGGGATGAAAGGACGCTCGGCGGGTGCACATGGAAAGGGAAGCAAGTCGGTTGAATTGGTGAGGGGACAGTGGGAATCCAAGATCAGCAACGTCAGTACCATCGATACGACTCCCGTCATGCCTAGAAAGCGGACCAGCGTCTTTTCTCCTCCGCTTCAGCCTTCATCAACAATGTCAGCAAGTCCCAAATCTCCGCCCGTCCGGACCCCTTCGAGCGGCGTTTTCGCTTCAGCAATGTCTCCGGAACGGACTGGATTCCCCGGCATGACGTCTGCTTCAATGGAATCGGAGGCGAGCAATGGAGGAGGATACAGAAGCTCATATATGGCTGCGCGGGCGGCGAAGCGGGCTGGGGCGCCTGGCACGAACGGGTACGACCCGGTCAATATTTCTGACTCCACATCGATAGGATCAGTGAGCAGTACAACCTCCACAAATGAGAACGACACAATCCGCCAGAGGGCTACCTCGACTAGCATAACCTCTTACACCTCGATCTTATCACCATCATTGACAGGCAGCAGCGGAATCAGCGGAATCGCTTCAGAGCGTACACAGGCGGTGGAGGATACCCTGGCTGTGGCGAGAGCAAACGCTCTGAAGCGATTGGAAGCGAGAAAGAAGGCCAAGGCTGGGGCATCCGATCAAAACGACGCAACAAAGAGGGTGGTCGTGACCGAGACTCCAACCAAGGGCCTGAATCTAGAACCGAAGAAGTCATCGCCCTTTGGGGACCTCTTCGTCCCTTCAACATCGGCGGATCTTACGCCGACTAGGAATCCCAAGCAATCTTCACCAACCAAAACTCCTACGAGCTCGAATACTCGATCGCCCTATCGTCCCATCGTCACCCCACCATCCGCCCCATCCTGGGCGTCTTCACGACATGCTCCTTCCGGCCTCTCCTCAAACACGCCACAATCTAGCTCGTCCGGCTCTTCCAGTACCGCTCTCGGCTCAGGGGGACCAGGTGGGAAGGACAAGTACGGCTCTCTCAGTCGCACCGATAAGCGGCGCCTTGGTCGTCATCTACCTCGAATCGCTTCCGGTGACGGCGGTTGGGATGACGAGGTACAAAATGGGCATATGAGAGGTCCTTCAGCTTCGGACAGGCGACCTTCTGCGCTCGGACGCAGCTCAGTGGACACGTCCGCTACCAGAGACAGTCCTCCTTCAGTCAACGCTAACACTGCCGCACCCTCAGTATCGATGACGCCATCGAGCAGACCCAAGCCAGAGGTCCTGGCTCCCTGTATGTCCGAGAACCGCCCATCCCACCCAGCGAGTGTCCCCTCAACTCCAGGCTCGAAGCCGAAGTCCGCGTATCTTCCGCAAACCCCGAAGAGCAAGTCGTCAGCTGCTTCAGGTTTTGGCCTGGTCTCGCCACGTCCGGAAGTCGCTGGCGAGGAAATGAAAGGACTGATGAATGCAGTCGGCTCTATGCCAGTCCGTGGCGGCACATCAAAAGACGATGGAGAAGGCTTAACAGGTCAGTCGGGAAGTCAAATCCTTCGGGATGTGTGCTAAGTCCTCAGGCATGTCCAATCGTCTCCGTCTTTCTCGCTCGACTCTCCCGCCATCCGCCTCATCCGCCTCCGTGGCTCCCGCACCACTTCCTTCTCGCCGTCTGCTTCAGACGAATTGGATGGACCGCCAGCGCCACGCTCTCGCATCATACGAATATCTATGCCACGTAGGCGAAGCCCAGCAGTGGGTCGAAGGGTGTCTAGAGGAAGAAACAGGATTCGGAGTTACGGAGATGGAGGAGGGATTGAGGGATGGCGTGGTCTTGGCGAAATTAGCAAGGGCGTTTCAGGGTGAAGCTGTGGTCAGGCGGATATGGACAGTCAGTATCGTCCAGCGGAATGTGTATGATGCCGACGCTAATTGAACGGCAGGATAGCAAACATCGGTACAAACAGACAGACAATATCGATGTATTCCTCAAATTTCTTAAGACAGTCGGGATGCCACGTGTAGGTTGCCATACCGTCATGCTATTGCGCTGATATCGACTCCATCGTAGACTTTCATGTTCGACCCCATTGATCTCTACGACAAGAAGAACGTCCCGAAGGTTATCTTCTGCTTACATATTCTCAGGTCGGTCTGTCGCAATCGAGATCCTCTCTGCTGACATGATGATCCTAGCCATCTGCTCGCAAAGCAGGGCTTAGCTGAACGTATAGGTGATCTAGTTGGACAATTCGAGTTTACAGGTGCGTCCAAGCCGATTGTGCGATCCAAGTGGTTGACGTGGCGAAGATGAGCAGCTCGCCACCACCCAAAAAGGCCTACAAGGCCTTGCCATGCCCAATTTTGGAGATGTTCGCAAGACGCTGGCCAAAGAGGCAAGCTGGGCGGAGCCGGAAGAGCCCGAGGAGACGGAGGATGAAAGCAGGTCTCATCTGAGTCTTGACGGCTTGCGTCTAATAATGCTCTTTAGGACGAGATCGCGAGCTTCTTGGGTGCGAGGCCTCAATCATCAATCTCCAACGACATCTTCGCGGACGTCTCGCCAAAATGCGTACCTCGAGAACGTATACCCAGCTCGAGCTGGCCGAGCCTATCATCGTCCGATTTCAAGCTCGAAGCCGAGGCGCACTCAGCCGCAGGTCTCTTCTTTTCGAACGAGATGAGCGGGCCAATCTGGGTGCGTGGGCGACGGCTCTGCAAGCGACTGCAAGGGGCTATGCAAACCGCCGCCGCTTCACGAAGCGGTTCCATGCCGTACATGCTTCGGAAACATCGGTGATCGGCGTCCAAGCTCAGTTGCGCGGAATGGTGGCGCGAGTGCGTCGCTCAATCGTACAAACCACCCTGGACAAGTCCGTTCGGAGCATCACTGGCCTCCAGACGGCGTGCCGAGGCTGCATAGCGAGGCGCACCCGGAAGGAGCATCAGCAGTCGCTTCTTCAGCCTCAGGTTGCGCACTCGGTCACCGCCATTCAAGCTGTTTTGCGCGGTCGTCTGCTCCGACAAGCGAGTGCGGAGCAACAACAGGTGGTGACGGCTCACCTTGCCACCTTCACCTCGCTTCAAAGCCATCTTCGCGGCGCCCTCGTTCGACGAGGTCGACGAGCACAAGAAGAAAAAGTCGACAGCGCGACCGATTGCATTGTCGCGATACAATCCGCCGCTCGCGGTATTCTCGCGCGACGCAAGAAGCAGTACTTCGTTCTCAACATCCAACAGACGACGCCAGCGGTGACTTCGCTCCAAGCCATTGCGCGTGCCCGACTGGCGAAGCAGGCCCACAGCACGATGCAGAAAGCCCTTGCCAAGGTCGAGGTCGCCGGCTCTGTTGGTGGCCTGCAAGCCTTCCTCCGTACGAAACTCGCAAAGCGTCAGACGACAGAGCAGAAGAAGAAGCTCGAATTCGTCCAACCGGACGTCATTGGCTTCCAAGCGATTGCCCGAGGATACCTTGCCCGGCAAGAATTCCGGGAATGGCGTGACTATCTCCAGGACCCGCATACCCAGGGCGCGCTTATTTTCCTTCAATCGCTTGTTCGAGGCTTTATTGCCCGCCGACGACTATACCTCCGAACGAGCTATATTCACCGCAATGTCAATAAGGTCATGACGATTCAATCGCTCTGGCGCGGACGAGCTGAACGCCAGATGTACGACAAACTTCTTACCGGAGTTGACGTCGACGTTCCGACCATCCAAAACTACATGCACCTCCTCGACGATACGGACGCCGACTATCAAAGGCAGATTCGCACCGAGAATATGCGGAAGGAGGTCGTCACGCTCATCCGAGAGAACCAAAGCTTGGAGACTGAGGTGAAGGAGCTGGACACCAAAATCGCCTTGATCCTCAAGAACAAGATGACGTTCGAAGACCTTGTACGGGTCGAGCACAACCACGCCAACGGAGATCGACACGGGCACAAGGAGAGTGGCAGCTTCTCCCATCATGCCAATCGCGATCCATTTACGACTGGCGCTCACCGTGACAGGGCATCACAAAGAAAGCTGGAACTCTTTGAGCATCTCTTCTTCACCCTGCAAACGAAGGGAGTGTACCTATCCCGTCTATTGCACGCCCTCTCGCGGAGTGAGGAGGACGAGAAGGATCGTAGATTGGTAGATAACGTCACTTTGGTCCTCTTTGGCTTCGGGCATCAGCGAAGAGAGGAGTATCTTTTCCACAGATTGCTTCAGGTGTGTATTTCACACTTCCGACATCTCTTTTCATTGACACGGTGATCAGCTTGCAGTGCACGAGGAAATTCTCCGATCTCGCTCACTCGCCGATCTCGCAGAAACACGATTCGCCATCATCTCCGTCGCCACACAGTACCTCCGACCGCATTTGACACCGTACATACAGGACGTCCTCAAGGAGCATGTGATGCGGGTTGTCGAGGCGGCCGAGCTTGACCTGACTACAGACCCAGGAGAAGTGAGGCTTCAGTACTGGTGAGATGGAGCCGAAGTTGACGGCGGACCCTAGATATACCGTCGTCTTATCAACGAAGAGGAAAGCCGGACAGGTATGCCGACAAGCAAACCCCGAGATCTCGACGGCAACCAGGTCTTGCAGACGGACGAGCATGCGCGAGCTCTCTACATTCAGCGTGAGGGCTTTTTCAAGCTCACCAAACTGGGCATCAACCTGATCTTGTCCCGCAGATCTGCAAGAGCTCAGACACCTCACGAAACAGCTCCTGGAGACGTTATGCCGGTCCACACAGTACCTGCCGTATACTGTGGGGCTACTTGCCAGGGAGGCGCTCCTCGCGCTAAGGGTATGTCAAATAACGGCGATTCCTATGGAAGCTGACGTTAGTAGGTCAAGTACCCCGACGCCGCGGATGAGGAGCTGGCGCCAATTGTTGCACGTACTGTCCTACTCCCCTTCATCCTTCCTGCAATTATGTGAGTATACCTTGATTCGGAACTCGTGCCAGCGCTGACAAGGGACAGCGCTCCCGAGACTTTCGGCATTGCTCCTCAAGGAGTTGGTCCTGTCGAGCGTCGCAACCTCGCAATAATAGCGAACCTCATCAGTCATGTTGCCGCTCAGGAGATGACAAATACTGTCAAGGACTGGTTCGTTCGGACCCCGCTGCAGGAGTACATCCGCTCTGATGGAGCGCTATTCCGTGACTTTGTCTTGGACGGTGAGTATTCATTCGATCTCGCAGTTCCTGCTGACAAGTTCGCAGTGGCTTCCGTCGACCCCCTTGAGACCTATTTCCAGGCTCACGAGCTATTTGAATCCACCCTCGAAGCCACGCCGATAACTATTACTCGAACCGAGATTTATGGCATGCTTAGCATCCTGATGAAGCAGATTCCGGTCTTGGTAGGTCAAGCGGCCAATTGGGGTCAGCTGCTGACGGTATGTTCTCAGACCGCGGGGAAAAACAACGACCCTATCGGTATCGTCCTGGCCGAGTTGGAGGGACCTCCAGTCGATTACGACCGGAGTAGAGCGACGTTTAGCCTCAGGCTTACCAATCGTCTAGCGGAGCTTCAAGGTCTGTCCCGTGCGATGGTTATTCCGCCTGCTAAAGGAATCTCTATGTATAGGGAGCGAGCCAGAGGCAATGCAGAAGGAGGACTGGGTGCAAGCCAAGCGCCATGTCCTCGCTGTGTTACGCGTTCAGAATGGCCGGACTCTCTTCGATGTTCTTGTCGCTCGACCAGGAGAAGAGCAAGAACAGCTATGGCTTGATACAGTCTACCGGGACATGGCCAGGGAGCGGGCCAAGCGGGCCAAGCACGACTTACCGCCAACACCGGCCGAGGCTGAATATCAGATCGAGAGTATCCGATCGTACGTGCTCTAGCGTATCCCTAACGCTTGAGTTGATCCCTGCTCAGACTCCCCTTCCACGAAGTCAAATCTCGTGCCATTGAGTTCTGCATGAAGCTCGAGCGAGTCGGCAAGCTATCGCGGAATGACAACTTCCAGGGTCTTCTCGTCTCGATGGCTGGTGACATTCGGCAAAAGCACCATCTCCGCAAGATGCAAAGGCAGGCGTCAGTCGCGATGGAGCGAGCACACGGTGATATGTCGCGGAAGCACCTAGGATTCGAGGAGCAGATCAACAGCTATCATCAATTCATTGATTCGTCCATGGCGAGCTTGCAGAAAGGGTAAGTCATACCTGAGCTTTGGTGTCGGCAGCTGATGGCGAGACATAAATAGGAAGAAGAAGCCGACCTTCCTGTCAAAGCAATACTTCCATCAGCGGTCCGAGGCCAAGTCGGGAAAGAGGTCGCAGTTTGGCTCGTTCAAGTACACGGCGCATGATATCTATACAAGGGGTATTTTGCTTGGGATAAATCAAGTCTCTCCCACCGTCTTCCACGACGTATCCGTCGTCATCGCTTCCAACGAGGTCGGCATCTTTTGCCTCGAGATGACCTCGTCGACGGTGCCTCTTCCAAACAACGCGGTCATGGCTCGAGAGCAGGTCCGGATGGAGGATTTACTGCAGGCGCAGTTCGAGAACGAGCTGAATCTGCTACTGTTTGACGGGATGGCGACTTTCAGTATCAATATGCTTATTCACCAAATCAATAAGAGTGAGTGGGCCGAATACTCCTCAAAGCATGATGCTGATTAGGAGGTGCAGAATTTTACTCCTCGTGATGACTGCGGAGAAAATTTGCGGACGCTTGGGACTTATCGATGCATGCCTATGACATGATGCGTACGAACCCAGACATGACTATAGCATAAGGTCTGGCGATCTCTGCAGCAACTAGAGATATCAGGCAGAAAAGGATGCCGGGGTAAGCTTGCGCTTCCGCTTCTCCCAGCTGGCCTGATCTGGAAGATGCATTCAAGTAATCATACTGTCCTTCGCCGCCGTCTCCACCAACCCCTTGCGAGATGAACCCTCAACTGCATCTTCAGTCCCGCCCAAACTTCCCTCCACCACTCCCTAACCCACTTCGCCTGCTTCACCCGATTCGCCGCTTGCCAATCCGCATAAAATCGGGTCAGACACTCATCTTTCCTCCTAACATCCTCTTCTGTTGGCGGATCGGATGGGTGAGGCAGAAGTGACAACCGTCGATCGAGCTGAGCATTGAATTCCATATTCACTCCAGCCTATCCACGTCAGCTGGGAATTTGACGGAGGGAGAGAAGAAGCACCCAGAAGCGATGATTCGACATGTCGACACGCTCACGCCGTAATCGCCATTCCAGTTCAAGATCCTCCAGCCGCGTATCTGCTTGAGAGTACGGGAACTCGCCGGTTGAGTAGGGCGAGTTGGAGGTCTGGCGTCGAGGAGGGGTGGAGGCGTAGATGATGGGTCGGATGTTGGATATTGGATCGGGCCTGCTTAGACGCTGAGTTATGTCGCGAGACGGAGAGGGCATAGACTAACGGAGCGACTAGATCGACATCAGTAGCTGCGGGATCGAGGGGAGGCCGTCGGCGGCGGGCAGATGGATTGACTGATGTTGATGATGCTGCATATTGCTTGAAGGCGAACTGATGGAGGGGAGGCAAGACGGTTCGAGGCCGTGCGATCTGCATCTCGGGTATACCTTGATTCTTCTGGCCCTCTCTGGGTAGACTTGCAAGTCGCGAAGCGAGACTGAGGACTGATTTGAGGTGTGATGTCGGGGACGAGAGCTCTGACGGGAGATGAACGGAAACAAAAGCATTACGTAAGTGCCTGCGTACGAAGGGAGTTCGTCCCAAATATCTGCTGGTCGAGGGCTTGTGTGCAGCGGTCATCGTCCTTTCATTCCTGCATCAGTCCTTCTCCCCTTCGTCCGCCTTGCATCCACCTACAATGCGCATCATGTGACGGCTATATGTCTCCCGCAATTGTGTCTTTTTACTCTACACATCTCGAATCGTAATGGGCCTTCGACCGTGATCCAAGATCAAACAGCCGTCATATGAATCCTGGGTCCCAATGGCGGATGACGCTGTGGTTGTGCCGGCCGCTCTGGTGGCAGGAGTGCCTATGCTCAAGATGACATCGAAGAAGATCAAGCAAGTCCTCGTTCGACTCGAAGATGGAGCCATCGCGTGGGCCAGCCGTAGCAACAGAAGAGGTGGGTTACCATCGTGATGTCGAGCTGATCTGTCAGTACCTATCAGTCAGATTCGAGAGCTTCGGCTTGACCAGGGACCTACCGAGTCGTGCAATATTTCTCGGTGTATCACCGTCGTCTACGTCCGATCCGGTCAATGGAAGGTGCTGCATATGATCGCCCTGACCGAAGACATATACTCGCTCTGGGTCAGAACCCTTCAGACACTTGTGGCGGAGACTTCCGATAGGCTGGTCGCTCAGGTGACTCCGAGTGATCCAGACACCATGTGGATCCGGCAAGTTTGGCCGGCCGATACCAGGACCATCAGCTTTGCCACGGCTTCCGGGTTGTGTGGACAGATCGGACTCTCCATACCGCAAGACCTGGCAGGAAGGTATACTGTAAGTCTAATCTGACCAGCAACGAGGGTGTTGACGAGGGTCGGCTCTCTAGGGACCACTTGACTACACCACCTTTCGCTCGCTTGTAAAGGATGTCCAGACTCGTCCCGACTTGGCAGTGATCTTCCAGCAACTGGCTCCGGACGGGCACCTGGATCGTCTCGAGGTTGAACAGTTTCTGCAACGGACGCAGAAGGTTGGTTCGTCCCGGGAAGGGCCGCACTAATTGCAGATGGAACACGGCAATATCTTCGATAAGTTTCGAGTTGACGACACATGGACAATCGAGTCCCTCACCGATTTTCTCCTATCGCCCGAGAACTGCGCACAGCAGCCACAAGACATGCCTCATCCGCTGTCAGATTACTTTATCTCCAGCTCTCACAATACATACCTCGTTGGCGAGCAATGGCGGGGAGAAAGCTCGGTCGAGGGATACATTCGAGTCCTTCTGGCGAGGTGTCGCTGCGTCGAGAGTAGGTCACCTCGGGAAGTTCGAGCTGACGCCTAGTCGACTGCCATGATGGCGAATTGGAACCAATTGTTTATCATCGGAAGACCCTTACATCCAGCGCACCGGTTCGTGACATATGTCAAACGATCAAGAAATACGCCTTCGTCACCTCGCCATATCCGGTCATCATCTCGGCGGAGGTGCACTGCTCCACACTCCAGCAGGTCAAGCTGGACACGATACTACGAGAAATCTTCGGTACATCCCTCGTCACAGCTCCTATCGGAGAGCAATCAAGCTTGCCTAGTCCCGAGGAGCTAAAATATCGCATTTTGTTCAAGGTGAGCTACCTGACGGGAGTAAATCGCTGACTTTAGGCTAAACCTCCCGCCGAGGAGAGGTCCGGGCAACCCAACTCACCCTCGCTCGAATCCGCATCATCCACCGAATCGGATTCAGGTTTCGCACGCCTTGCCCGTCGGCTCAGTATCACCGGCTCCACCGGCTCAGAGACACCGGCCTTCGCGCCCAGCTTAGCCGGTCTGCTGGTATACACCGCCGGCGTGAAATATCAGGGCTTCTCCAAACTTGTCGAGTATCAAGCCCGCCATCAGTTCTCCGTCTCAGAGCGCACCGCGGATCGGATCATTCGCGAGAATAAGGCGGACTGGGTCAAGCACAACTTCAATCATATCTCACGAGTCTATCCTAGGGCGAGGCGACTTGCTAGCACCAATTTTGACCCTGTGCCATATTGGGCGGCAGGATGTCAGATTGTTGCGCTCAATTGGCAGACAATTGGTGAGCGGGGCGGGCATCAGCGGAACGGATCGACTTGCTGACGTCCGTAGACGAAGGAGCCACTCTCAATCACGCGATGTTTATTGACAGTCCTGGTTACATTCTCAAGCCTCTGGCGTTGCGGCAGAAGACACCGGAGTCCCGTCAGCGATACCGGGTCACCATCCATCTCATCTCCGCTCAACGATTGCCCCCCTCCAGTGACCTTTTCGTAGAAGCATCCATCGGTGCTGCCAGCCGCAAGACCAGCCTGTTACAGGGCGTAGCCATCAACCCACAATGGGAGGAGACAATCTGCTTCGACATCACCATCTTTCCCTCCATGCTGTGCCTGACCTTTCTTCATCTCGAGATCAAACACCGGACATTACTGGCTCAATGGGTGCGTTCCCTGGACGCTGCTCCCCGTGGCTACCACCATCTCCCGTTGTATGACTCCCTCTTCTCGCGCTATGTCTTTGCTACACTGTTCGTCCGGATAGATATAGATGAGCTTCCGCTGGATGAAATCGTTCACTCGTGCCTGGGGTAGTGCGGAAATTCCTCGCTGGCACCCATCAAAGTCAAAATCGCAAGCTATCAATCAATCATTCTCGATTTCCATCAACAAGCGGCAGAGTCTACCATACTCGCCATAGGTGGACCTCCTCCAGCGTTCCTCACTCTCATTTGACTGGAGATCTCTGCTTTTCGTCGCGATGAGAGAGAACAACGCGGTCCAGAATGCGCTGGCCACCATCGGTGCCGTGTTCTGGACCATCCAAATCATCCCGCAGATCGTTAAATCCTATCGCTCGAAATCCACCCTCGGTCTCTCCGCCATTCTCATGGCGTGAGCCTTTCCCTTCTCCCTCCCGCAATCGCCATCGGACAGTGACTGATCTTTGCGATCAGGACATGGGCGATCTCCTGCCTCCCCTTTGCGAGCTACATCGTCGCCTCCCACCTATCCATCCCACTCCAGATCCAACCCCATGTTTTCGGTTTCCTGTCCGCTGTCTCCTGGACTCAGTGTCTGTATCACGAACATAAGTATAGTAAGCTGAGGGCGGGAGCATGCTTGGCGGGGTTCGTCTGTCTATGGGTCGGGTTCGAGACGGGTTCGGTGTATGCGCTTTGGGTGAGTGACTCTCTCCCGTATCCGGTATCCGGTTGTGTTCGAGTGAAGAATAGACTGATTGATTCGGGCAGGCCGGAGAGAGGAACGGTACCACCGCCCCCATCCAATTCTACGGCTACTTGTCCGCCGTCCTCCTCTCTGCCGCACTCATGTACGTCCCCACCCACCAAACTTTCACACAAGACCTCCACAAAGGCTGATGCACGCTTCGCAGCCCGCAGTACTGGGAGATCTACAAGCTACGCGAAGTCATCGGCATCTCCCTGATCTTCATGACGATCGATATCCTCGGCGGCGTCTTCTCCTTCCTCAGTCTCTTCTTCCGGCAGTCACTCGACGTGGCCGCTTTCGTACGTCCACCTCTCCATCCAAGATATTGGAACTGATCGGCGTAGATATCGTACTTGCTTGTGGTTTTGTTAGATGGCATCGTGGTGATTCTGGCACTCGTATTGAATCCGAGGGTAAAACGGCGGCGGGCGATGGAGAGGGTTCTGGATCAAGAAGCGGGAGTGTCCAGCGCGACGATGCTGACGGGAGGGAAGGGAGGACACGCCGCTTTACCAACACCTGCGATTCCGGTGGAGGAGGGGCAGCAGCCTGATCCCGCAGTTGAGGATCGATCCGAGAAGGGTGCGGACGCACTGGGAGAGATACCGGAGGCTCGGGAGAGCGAGGTTTCACGGCCGCTGAAATATCCAGACATCGAGACAGCATAGGACGGGTATACCAGCATTATCATCAGACCGAATAGACTGCATCATCATCGTCATCATCATCATCTCGGGCGCGCCCATGGAATATGGGTGTAGGCATCTAGTCACAATCCATGCATTCTGTTAGGCATCACATTGGCAAAACTCGTGGGATCGTAGCAGTCATGACTAATTATATTTGTGCTGGGTACACAGGATATAGTAGCGACATTACACACAGATGGTGGTAAGGAGACTCGTGAACGTAACTCCGTCATAGCTTGATGCACCTGCTATTCCCCTGTGTCCCCCTTGAACTCCCCCATATCGTCCCACCACTTCCTCGCCTCGGGCAACAGGGACACCTTGAGCTTTCCGAGGAATCTCCAGCCTGCGAAGCTCCTCGATGAACTCGTATTTCTCCTTCTCTTGATGCTGCAGATTCTCGTCGGGTTCCCTAAGGACCATCAGTCAGCACTTCCCGGACAGGAAAAGGCATAGTCTCACCAGGTGGCCTCCTCGATTCCATATCCGAACCATTTGACGAGATTATGGAAGATTCGGCACTCTCTTTTCGTGTCCAATTTAACGGCTTGCGGCTGTGGCCTCAGAGTCAGCATCAATCACATCGCGAAGAGGAATGCGTGGACGTACCCGATGATCCTCTCAACAGTGAACTCATCCTCGTCGCCACTTTACGAACAAGCTTCTGCTTCTCCCTGATGCTCAGTCAGCTCCTCTCCTTCGCCCTACAGCTGGTCCTACCGGAGCAGACAGTTCCCGCGGATGCACTTGTCCTGAGGAGCGACCTCGATGGTACCCGGGTGTTGCCCTATGACAAGTATGAATAGTTGACGGGATTGAGCTGAGAAATCTTACTATGCTTCTTGAGTGCATGCTGGCAATCAGGACAGAACGACGCATCATCCGAGACATCCTCGTCCTCTCCAAGGCCTGCGCAAGCCCAGTGGCATCTGCGACATTAAGCATCGTATTCACCAAGCAGAGCTGGACTGACCTGCCTTTGCACTCCAGAGAGCACGACGATCAGTGACTCACCGAATTTTTCATTTAGATGCTCACAGCTCCGCACGGGATCTCTTGCTACAGGCAGAGATTAGCGAGTGCTGCTAGACAAGCCAAGGAGCGTCGACTCGCCATTCTCCCTTTGAGTTGTCCCCCTTCGCTGGCCACATCCCTTTCCCCCTCGCAACCCCTTCGCTTGCCACAAGGCTTCTCGTCGATAATGGGATCCGACCAACTTTACGCCCGATTCTTTGACGTTGCACTGCTCTTCGGCGCCTTCGCACCCGCTGCGGCAGCGATCACACCTCTGTCCAGAGGAAGGGAGTGATAGTCGATCGGGCGAGTGGTGACCGCTCGGCGGAAAAATGGGGCGCGCAAAGGTCTGGTGGGCTCAGGAGTGGCAGGGCTACTGGGACGGTCATCCCGCGAGAGAGCTGGCGATGCTTCGGGAACGGCTGAACGCCCAGGGAAAGGCAGGCGAGGAGTTTGGAGCACCGGCTCGGGAGAGGCGGAAGAGAAGCTAGTCCCTCTCAGCGGCGACTCGGACGCTGAACCCGGGAAAAAGCTCACCCCGTCTTGTGGATCCGGTGTGCTCTCCCCGTAGCCATACTGTTGGCCGGGAAGTTGACCATCTCGGCGTCCATCGCTTGTCGCTCCCACTCATCGTCCTCGAAGCTCGAGGGTCTGGCGATATAGTTGGCAGAGTCGTCCAGCTCCGGCATGACATCCCGCGGATCCACGCCGTCGATCGGCCAGAAGCCTCGGAACGGTCGATATCGCGCTCGTGGTCGATATCGTGCTCGTTGTCGATACCTTTCATACCATCTGCAGCCACCGCGCAGTTCATTTCATCCATTTGGTCCATCCCGTTGGTCCCGTCCAGGCCGTCCGTGTCATCCACACCATCCATGCCACTCATGCCGTCTAGACCGTCTGGGCCGTCCACCATCGAGCCTGTGCTTTCAATCCGACGAGGCTCCAATGTCGGCCAGTTCAAGTCGTCTCGCTCTTCACTAGGATCGCCCAAGAGATCCGAAAGACCCGCATCAGCGCTCGACGCCATGGACCCATTCCGCATCTGGTCTTTGTTTGAGTTGTTCTCGGTCGTACCTCGGGATCTCTTCTCTTGGCGGAGCCGCTCGGCTTCGTCCCCCTGCTTGAGTAAAAGCCACCATAATCCACCGCTCCGCATCAAAGCGTTCAATCCGATCCTCATGACCAGCAATGACCTCGTTCTGTCCCTTGGCCAGCTCCTTCTGCCCCTCTTTCACCTCCCTCTACCCGTGGCGTAGCTCCTCGACTTCCTGAGATAAGGTGATCGAGCTTCTTGCGGAAACAGTTTAGGTCGTTGGCTTGGCTTTCGGAGGAATCGTCTGTCCTGGCGATTAGCTTGAGCAGGAGGTCGGTAATCAGGGAGAGAGACATCGGCTCGCGATGGCTCGGTGTTTCGACCAGACGAGTTGAGACGAGAATGATTGATGAGGAAGCATGGATGTAAAGGGCGAGTTCTGATGAGTGTGGCAGAGTTGCAGAAGGGCGAATATCGGCATGACGGAACGGGTGATGCAAAGATTCGGATGGAGGATGCTAACTAGATGGGGTATTCTGAATAAGTGATGCAAGACGCAAGACAACATGATGATTCCCGCTCGGTCCTCTATCAATAAATCTTCGCGCCCCACCGTACAGCTCAATCCCACCATTCCCTCGGCTGGATACCCATGCTCTTCAGCTTCTTCCTCATGAGGTGGCCCTTTTCATTCCACCATTGTGTCGCCTCGTGTAGTAAGGAAACTCGGTATCGCGCTTCGATGCCGGCCTTGGCGCTCTTGGCGAAGAAGTGACCCTCGTAGTACTCCAGGTCTTCTAGGTATTTCGGTGGCTCCCTGATTCAAGTCTCTTCAGCTCGGAGCTTTGGAAGACAGGTCCCTTCCGTGGTGGTTGGACTCACCAGGTAGCGTCGTAGATCTCCCAGTCCTTAGAATGGACAAGGTACTCGAACTTTCGTTTCCCATTCACAAGCCTCGCCACCGCCCTGCGCTTGATCATACCAGCCAGATGCGAAAGTATGTGACATAGCCAATCACCCGATAACCTCCTCGATGTAGAACCTTTCTTCGTCATCTCTCTTGCGTATTAGCTTCTGCTGGGATCTTAAGCATGTCAGATGCCAACTGCCAGTATGAGTCTGTCTTCTCTCCCCACCTGAGAATACAGTTCGGCCTCATGCAGCGATCTTTCTGGGCCGATGCGATCTCGGGCGCTGGGCTCACTGAGTTCAGGTTTTCGCGTCAGCCTCGAGTCTCCATTTTTGAGAGACTATCACCACCCACCGTCCATAGATATGATCTTCAGACAGTTGGGGCAGCTCCATGGTTCTTGCTTGAGGTTATCGGTTTCTTCCAGTCGTTCATAGGCCCGGTGAACGCTAGGAACCGTTCCTCAGCTTGGAAGAATATAGGGAGAAGACGATCGTACCTGCCACCACACTGAAGCGTGAGTGTCACCGTATGAGATTGTTACACGATGATCATAAACTTTACGTTATCGCAGACGATCACGTCCTGTTTCGTGATCAGCATTTTGATATGTAATTCATTGCTGAGGACACCCACAGTCTGCCCTTCGCGGTTTTCAGGCCTCACATAGGCCAACTAGCCCCGACTTCGCTCTTTTTGCCGTCACTTGGCGCCAGTAACGGCAACTCAGGCAACATAGCCCTACCCCTCTTGGCCGGGCGCTTGGCGATTTGGACGGCACGATCATGGTTGACCTGGAATGTGTGTTCGCCCATTGAGCTGGGCGTAGCGTCTTATCCATCGGATGACTGACGTAATCTACGATTCGAGAACGAGAGCGAAGGGAGCGAACCGTGCCCATTAGGTGACCGATGGGATCGAAGCTGTGGCGATGGAGGCATGTTCGGTCGAATGTGTTGCGGTTGAAAAGGTGATTCGCGAGATGGGTACTCTGAATCGGTCGGAAGTGACTCGACGCCTGATGAAAGGTAGGATCTGTTGCTGACGCCTCAAGGGCAGCTTGAGTATTATTTGCGCTCGGATCATCGACAAGTCTGAATTATCAGCGCCTCAATCGACCTTTTAGAGGATTACGCACTGGGCAGGTCGCATCGAACCCATGCTTGCGACCTCACCTCCCAAGATCGCCTGAGATCCCGGGCAGACCACATTGAGCGGGTCGAGGTTGACTAGTTCCTGCTCACACGCAGACTTGGAATGGACGTTCGGCTCGTAGGGTGGAGGATTATTGCCATAGGTGCTTCTTCCCATCACGACACCCATAACACCCGCAGTGAATGGAACCGCTTCTACCAGCAGCGGTTCAGGAGGTACTGACCCTCTGGAGTCACAAAGCATCCCGCCGACCGAGAAGCCTAGCACGGGACTGGCCTGTTCCTTGATCAGGCCTGTTCCTTGATCAAGGTCGCTTGCTTCTCGACCATTGCAACCAGCTCGTCCCTCGACATCTGAGTCTCTGCCCGTACCTCTCCTACTGGGTCCAGTAGACCGTCGAGTCTCTCAGCGGTATCCTTTATGAAAGCCTCAGCCTTCTTCGCCTGAAGCTCAAACTTGGCCGAATGGTGAGAGAGGAGTGCGTGATGGAGTCGAGCATGCGAGCCGTACGTGAGTGGCTGGCGAGGTCGGTGTAATGTCGCTTGGAGGTCTCGTGGACACCAAGTGCGCTGAAGGAGCGCTTGAGCGGGTTATAGGACGCTGATGACTGGGACGAGCACGCCGAACGCGACAGTCTGAAGGAAGAGGGCAGAGGGGACGTGGGTATGTCCGAATCCATGGGGTTCATGAAGGTGTCGTTCCAAGACGTGAGCAGAGGCTTGTCCCTTGGATTTCTCAGTCTCAGGAAAGGGCGGAGGTGAGGCAAGATCCGAAAATTGTTGTACGTACAGTTTGATCTATAGTCCTATAGTACAATACTAGCTAAGAACATATATACAAGCCTTCGACAAGGAGAGAGAGATGGAAGGGAATGAGACCTGCATGAGTACCCCTGGAGCCCTCCACTTTGAGCTCAGGGCCGGGTTCTGGCGCGTGAATGTCACGCGCCTATCTTCTGCTCCCTCCACGTTTTCCAAATGATCCTGACACATCGTTGTAGCTGATGGACTTGAACACTTCCTACACAGGCTTCCCTCGACGGACAAGCTCATGTCGAAGGCGCACACCATTATCGATATGCCTACTATGCATGCCACTGCTTCCGGTGAGCCTTGACGTCCCTACCTCTTTCCATCTGGTGCGGCTGGCCTTTGTGAAGCAGCTTGCAGATCCGCGATATTCGATTGGCCTGGTCAAATACATTACAGCTTACAGTAATCCTGATTTCGTCAGGCTCTGACAAATACTCTGTCATCCTCCCAACCTACAACGAGCGGAAGAATCTACCCGTCATCGTCTGGCTCTTAGCCAAGACATTCGAAACAAAGTAAGCGACTCATCATTTAACTCCGCTGAACTGGCAATATCTCTAGCGAGATTATATGTGGATCTGGGATAATGCTGAATGAGCTGACGTGCTTCCGTGAAATAGTGGGATAGCTTGGGAGATCATCGTGGTGGACGACGCGAGTCCAGACGGGACACAGGAGATCGCAAATCAGCTGGCGGGGATCTATGGGGATGACAGAGTGGTGTGTATCCTTTGACTATTCACTGAAGGCCTGGCTGAAGCCTGGCGCTAGGTGCTGAGACCACGAGCAGGAAAGCTAGGCTTAGGGTAGGCAGAGCTGCTCTTGGAGAGCGGGTCTCCTCGCTGACGAGCTTGGGACAGAACCGCATACGTGCACGGACTGAACTTTTGTACCGGAAACTATGTCATCATCATGGACGCCGATTTCTCACATCACGTTCGTATTGTGCTGTCCCACCTTTTCACCATGCTGACCTCGTTACAGCCCAAATTTATCCTCGAGTTCATAAAGTATGTCCTTGTCTCCATTGGGCCTTCCTTACCCTCAGTCTCGCTGACCCGCCGCAGACAACAAAAACTGCACAATCTCGACATCGTCACCGGTACCCGCTACTCCTCCGTCCCCTTGCCACCCGCACCCCGAGATTGTCCTCACGTCGGTCTCGGTCCCGGCGGTGTCTACGGTTGGGACCTGAAAAGGAAATTGGTATCGAGAGGGGCGAATTTCCTCGCTGATACGGTCTTACGGCCGGGAGTGAGCGATTTGACGGGCAGCTTCCGGTGAGCCATCTAACCATTCGTCGTCACACCTGCCGATCAAATTTCGCTTCTTCCGTTATTTGTCTTGTCAAACTCACTTCGCGCACGCTCGCTCGCCGTAGACTATACCGCCTCCCCGTGATCCGCAACATCATCTCCCGGTGTACGTCCAAAGGCTACGTCTTCCAGATGGAGATCATCATCCGTGCCCGATCACTCGGCTACACCGTCGGGGAGGTACCCATCACCTTCGTCGACCGGATATTCGGGGAGAGCAAGTTGAGCGGGAATGAGATTGTGGGGTACGCAAAAGGGGTCGGGCAGCTCTGGTGGAGCGTATAGCATAGGTCATAGATACATGCACGATTGGTACTACATACATACAACATCCTCCTCAGGCGGTGAGAAGTACACCCGGCTCAGCCAGGTCGAACCTCCTCTCCTCGACTGGCGATTCGTCAGGCGCACCCAACTTTGTCTGAGCGGTCATGACTTTCTCTCTTGTCACCAAATTACCCGGTCCTGCTCCTAATCCTATCGCCAAAGGATCCGCGTCCTCATTGACTCCCACAGGCGGACTCTGCGCCGCGCCTTTGACCCCATATCCAGCTTCCCCGGCTTGGGCAGCCCGCCAACTCCATCCACTCTCGTAACTCTCCCAGCTTCCCTTTCGGCGTATCGCACGAGTACTCGCGTCCCGCTCAACCGCTCTTCCCCACCCTCCATTCCGCATGCTCGACAATGCGTGCGCGCTGGGTGGATATTCATTCACTGAGACAGGGCGGTCGCGGTCGGGCGCAAACGTCACGCTTGGCGAGGTGGATAGGCTGGCGGGTCGGACTATCGCAGGTGGTGGAGGAAGACGATGTATGGATGCAGGACCGTGATTCCAGCTTGATCCAGGTGCGGGAATGAGGCCGAACGTGCTGGATGCAAGGGTGAGGGTGGACGCGTTTGGTCCCGGTGGAGAGGATGGACGCGGATTGTCCCGAGGATGGGGATGAGTGTGCTTAGGCGCTTGGACGAGAGTGACCGCGATGGGCAGAGCCCGGGTCGGCGAGGTCGTAGAGGGGATAAACTGAGAGGCCGCGGCAGGTGGGGTCGTGGGCGTAAGATTGGGGAGCCCGGCATTAGGGTCATTTGGCGGGGATGTCGGGCTTACTGGCGTACTTGGTATCGGTGGAGCGGTGGCGATGTGTGCGACGTGTGGACCCGAGTCGAAGCTGAGTACCGTGGTCGGCTTGGTGCTCGTAGAGTCCTGCCTGCTCTGTCGACCCGCGTCATCGCCGTCCCTCTCCGGGTCGGAAGATGTGAAAGACATAGCTGGACCTAGTGAGGACGAGGCGGAGTGTCCTATAGCTGGCCGCGGTTCTGGCGGGGGTCTGGGTGTACGATACGACGAGGGATGGTTAGGGATTAGAAGTGAAGCCGAAGCGGAGCGGGAAAGCATGGAGGTGGAGTGGGTCGGTGAAGCGGTGTGGGATGGCGGTATCGGCCGAACCGACGCGTCCTCATCCGCCCATCTTCCCGGTCGATAGGAGCTCCCATCATCGAGCATTGACCGTAGCGGAGCACTTGCTTCTGATCTTAGCGAAGGCGTCCGCGAGCGAGTGAGGAAGCTGACGGATACCGAGTCTACCGTTGATGCGCGGCGAGGTTGGACTGGGATGGACGGGTAGGGGTTGTTTGCTTCTCTTCTGCGTTCACGTTCGGTCGAGTTGGCGAAGGAGAGCGAGTATGACCGAAGTGAATGAGACTCGGCCCGGGAGATAAAGGCGGCACTATCGCGAGTTGGTAAAGCGGAGGAGAAGATCTCGATTGGCGAAAGCTGATGAGGAGAGGTGGGTCCAGCGAAGTGAGCGGTCTTGAGCACAGGAGGGATTCGTCCACGCGGAGCCGGCTGAATCCGTGGTAAAGTGTGGACTCGATTCGAAGGCTGCGGCTGATGCGCCTCGCCTATGGTTGCTCGCCGACCGGCCGTGAGCTTACGGGTGATCCATTCGAATATCGGTTTACTGGCTCGGTCGCGGCCGGTATGGGCATTGGCATAAGCCTTGGCTGAGGAGATAGCGTCTGGACGCTTGGATGATGAAGCGACGGGTGGTGGAGGGGGAGCGGCGCGGTGAGGGGTATTGAAGGGCGGAGGGCGGGAGGTCGTCCCGGATGCAACGGCCGGAGAAGGGGCCAGCGTTGGTTGCGGGAGTGAGACAGGTTGAGGAGCGCGAGTGGGCGAGTTGGGCGACATGTCACAGACCTGAGATTTTCTCAAGTAATGAGACGACGATACATTTGGCTGATTTGTGAACGAAAGCTCTTTTGATGTTCCCGTTTGACCGCCTCGGCCATGGGGGTCCTCCGCCGGAGCTTAGGTGGCAAAGCGGGATTTAACTTATCCTTGACCCGGTCTTACACGTCTGGGTTTCTGCTGCATGGGAAGATACGGTTGCTTTCCATAAAGCCTAAGTAATGACGTGTCTCAATGTGAATGCATACAACATGTCGGAACCCATAATGCCGTCTAGAAATCGTATACATCCCCACCATCCCTCGCCCCTGCTGTACCGACCCCACCCACATCCCGGCCCAACCCATCCGCATAGGGATCGTACCCCACGCCTGGCTGAACGACACCGACTCCAGCCTCCGGGCCCATCCCCATCTCAATATTCTTCGCCTGATCCGAAAACTGCTGTTTGATGGATACCGTTTGCCGGATGAGCAGGTGGCATGCTCGCTTAAGCGCGTCTGCGGGGTTAGATCGTTCGTCGGTCTGGATTTTCAGGATGAAGTCGTTCTCGAGTGGATGGGGAACTTTGTAGCCGGCAAAGAGGACTGTGGGGTCGAGAAGGAGTTGACTGCGGCAGTGTCAGCATCGTCGGTCTCACATGCTCATCCAGTCGAAGATGCTTTCGGTGGGAAGACGACGCTGACGCACGCTCGAATCATATTGCCCATTGTATGATCCTGCTTTCGCATGAGGATAGTCGCCGCATTGGGGATCTTCGGGTCTTCCGTGATAGTCAGACTGCGTTCAGTTGAGTCAGCATCCATGCAGGGTTTCACCAAGAGCTTGATCCTCGTGAGCTCGCGAGCTGACTCACGGCTTCTCATCATCCTCGAGCAGCCAAGCATCTATCCGGTTCGGCTGATTCATCGACCCCATCGTGCCACTCCGTTAAATCGTCAAAGTGCGGTCGGAGTCGTATTGCAACCTGTGGTAGTTCTCGGTCAGCACCGCAGACCAATCGTCGACTCAGGCGGGCCAGATCAGCTCTTGTCCGAGGTGAAGAAGGGGGATGAGACGATCATAACTGCTCATTTCGTGTATCGGCAAAGGCTTTGGGCCTGTTCCGGGGATTGACAGATTGTAGGGAAGTTTTTAATCACTTCGCCAATGAGGAGGAATGGGGATGTCATAACGGAAGAGGTACTGACCGATGTGAATCTTCCTTGATTGGCGAGTTTCCCATGAAGTCAGATCGTAAGTCGCCTCGCTGGGGTGCTGTTGAGACTGGAGAAGTTTATTCTCGCTGCATTCCGAAAGAAACCCTCCTCCTCCACGTGGCAATACACATGACTGATAACGCATTTGTCTGCTTCAGGGCATCCGAATGAAGCCAGATTTCCTTCCTCCTTCATTTCCTTTCCACTTACATACAGAGGTAGAGGATGAAAGACATCCCCTTGCAGGTCTGATCGTTCAGTAACTCGTCCTCATCCCGTCAATGGCAAGCATGGATCAGGACAACGTACCTCCAGACAGCATGACCGACACCTCTCCATCGGAACCCGCGATTCTTTTCCAACAGATGCAGATCCTTACCGATATCGAGGGCGACCTGGCGGACACCGCCGTGGCTATAGCAGCTCCAGATGGACCAGACACATCCGCAGACAAGACTATCTCAGACAGTACGACGCTGCAAAACGCAGAAGCGATGGAGAGCGTGCTTGAACAGTCTATCCTTCCAGCTCCAGTTCCTGCGACCAAAGAGGTAACGCCTGACGCTCAAGTCAACGACAATAAGCCTACTACACCCGTCGAGGTGTCTGCAGCAGCGCATGATGCATCCACCGCTCTGTCCGGCGTGACCGCGGATCTCACCGTCCCTGTCCTGCCTGAGACCGTTGTGCCGGCTGCACGTGAAGTGATCACCGATACAGCTGCGGAAGAGAGCACTGGCAACATCGTCGTCGAAGCGGAGGAGCCGACAATAGAGAACATCACTGAAGCTGCGGTCAACGGCAAGAATGGTCCTGAGGAAGAAGCGATAAAACCGGATCCTGTCTCACCGTCCGAGATTGCTGCTGCCGTGCCGAAACAGGTCGTGGAAGCAGTTGCGCCAGCTTCCCGGCAGGCCACTCCGCCCAGACTCAGCCTACCAGTACAGACTCCTTATGCATCCATACAACGAGCAAATGGAGACGTGACACTGCCTCAAGGCCTTACCGAATCTTCGCCTAGTGTCATAACGATTCCAGATCTCGTCAGATCGTGGAGAAATGGTGGGCATGTACACGAGTCCCCTGTCAGTGTCCTGACGATTCACCAGATCCTAAGAACCCGAACATCCTGCTCGCACTCTTCGATTGGTCCATACAGAAGACTGAAATCAACGATGCGCGAGCTTGGTATAATGCCTTGGCAGCAGATAATCCAACAGCGGTAAATCCCCCTTTTCAACCACTTGTCCAGACACTGAGCGTCTCAAAGGTCCAGCCTCTCCTCTCTCTAATCAATCTCGAGCTCGCACTCTCCAACTTTCCGCAAGTCGAAGCGCTCTTCGCTCGAGCACTGAAAGGCCCTTCCGGCGGCATCACAGCTGCTGCGGACGTCAGCGTTTGGAGTGAGCACAAAGCGCCCCGACGCTCAGCAATTCAGGGTCGCTGATGTACTACTCAGAGGCCTACCTTCACTACATTCGCCGGCAGAATCCGATCGTAGAGGGTGCATCGAATGCCGAGCAAGTCCGAGGTACGGTAACCAAGGCGTATGAGTTTGCTCTTAACGAATGCGGGAATGATCGGGAAAGCGGGGAGCTGTGGCAGGAGTACATTGCTTTTCTCACCGATGCAAGCGTCAGTTCGCCTCCTAATTACCGAGGACCGCTACTGACAGCAAAATTAGCGCAAGAATACCTGGGAGACGCAACAACAAACAGATAACACCCGCAAAGCATATCAACGAGCCATCTGCATCCCGCTCAATAATGTTGAGGCTTTATGGAAAGCCTACGATGCTTTCGAGTCTGGGCTCAACAAGCTCACGGTGCGGAATGGTCCCGTACCCCTCGACCAAGCTGATGAGGCGTTTCAGGCTAAGAAGTTCTTAGCCGAGCGTTCACCTGCTTACATGACCGCTCGAACGGCTCTCCGCGAGCTTCGACTTCTCACCGACGCGCTTCCTCGACCCGCAATGCCACCCCATCCGACCTTTTCTGCTCAGGATCGGGCTATCGTGGCCTCCTGGAGAGCGTATCTCAAGTGGGAGGAGGGGAATCCATTGGTCATCGAGGATGGCGAGATGTTGGCGAGCCGGATCGGTTATGCGCTGCGGAAATGTTTGGGAGAGATGAGGCATTTCTCGGAGCTGTGGTGAGCCTTTAAGCATTCACTCGGCCCTTTCAGCGCTGAGATATCGATTCAGGCATTACTCGGCAAATTACTATATCAAGTCTGGGCATAATGACGAAGCTGCAGGAGTCCTTCAAGCAGCCGTTCAGGCATGCCCAAAGAGGTGACTAACTTATTGCCTTCTCTATGCCTTCTCTAAGCTCACTTACGTCTACTTCGAGTGTCCTCCTCACTTTCGCTCTCGCCGATCTTGAAGAGGACCGCAAGAAGTTTCCCGAATGCCACACGCTATATAACAATCTCCAATCCAGTCTAGGGACAGACATCGAAGCCCTCAAGGTGACCGTTACTGCAGAGGTCGACACTGCTCGAGGGCCCGAGATCATCGTCCCGCCAGTCGAGAATGGAAATATCGAGATGAATGGCGGATCTGAGATTAGCAAGCTCGTCGAGGAGAGGGAAGGTAGGGGACGTATAGTTGCTGAGAGAAAGGGGAAGGATGTGGATGAGCTCGCGACGGCGATGAGCGTTGTCTGGGTCATGTATATGCGGTTTGCTCGGCGCGCCGAGGTGAGTCGGCTACTCCGTGTGGATGATTGCGGCTGATCCGAGGACAGGGAATCAAAGCTGCTCGTGGTGTTTTCGGTAAGGCAAGGAAGTCGCCCAACCTTACCTGGCATGTGTTCGAGGGCTCTGGTGAGCAGACGATGATAGTCAAATGACTAGACTAACATTCTTTCACAGCGATGATGGAGTATCACACGAACAAGGACTCATCGGTGGCCATCCGGATCTTCGAGCTCGGCTTCAAGCTGTTCTCAGAGGAGGTCGATTATGTCGTCCGATATCTCCAGTTCCTCCTATCAATTAATGATGACACGAGTGAGCAGTTCAGCATGCCCGCGATCCCGGCTGACGTCAGGCAGATGCACGCGCACTATTCGAGCGGTCCGCTCTGAAGATTTCGGCGGACAAAGCTCGACCCCTTTGGGATGCTTGGGCGCGATACGAGTATCTTTACGGCGATCTGGCAGCTGTCCTCAAGCTCGAGTCCCGCTTTGCTGAAGTCTTCCCTAACGGTCGGTGTGGCGCATTTATAGGTTCCTGCACTCAAAAAACTGTAGATTCCCCTCTCAAGCGTTTCGCCCAGCGATTCACGTATAACGGCATCGACGAGATCGCCCTTCGAGATCTCGGCTTTGGACTCCGATCACGCCTACCTCCGCCACAACCCGCTCCTCACCCGGCTCTGGCTGCGCCAGCACCTGTCGCGCATTCCCCGATATACAAGCGGCCAGCACCCGAATCACCGCGATCGCCTCCCAGGCGGCGCGAGTCTTTCGACCGGTCTCGGTCACCTACGCGATCAGATCACGGCCCAGGACCATACAAGCGCTATCGAGCGGCTTCACCACCACCTCGCCGGTTCCCGCTGCCAGAACGAGATCGAGGACCGAGATACAATGGACCGCCGCCAAGGGAGAGGGAAAGATCACCTCTTCCGCCTCCGTTACCTCCTATGCCGCGCCGTGAGGAGAGGACTCCGTTGCCACCTGCACCTGCGCCGCTCCCACCAGCTCCAGTGCAAAGGGACCAGCTGGACCGATCGGGAGTGGCCAAGCCACTTGCGTGGTTCATCGGGAACCTCCCACCTGCTCGGTCTTTCGATGGTGAGCTCAGCGGAATCGGAGAGGTGCGTGCTGACTTATCAGGCCCAACATTCCGACCTGACGATATCGTGCATCTCTTTGGGTCGATCACGAGGGATGGTGCTGGAATGCCCTTGCCACCGCCCTCAGCTCGCGCGCCGTACTCAGAGCGTATGTGCATAACAGCCAAGCTCATTCGAGGCTGATAAAGTCCTAGCTGATCGACGGTATGGCGGTCCTCCACCTCCTGCAGGTGCACGGTATGGCGGCCCGCTACCCGCTGATCCCCAATATGGTGGTCCTCCACCACCCATGCGTGGCGGACGATACTAGCGTTAAACTTCCAGCAGCACATAGTCCCGGCATCGTATAGTCGCAGTTTCATCATCAATGGTTCCGCATCATCATGTCATCATCATACATGTCATCTCCAGCATTCCACTCTCCTTCTCAACCACCCCTGCAGATCACTCCGACTGACGTCCACCCACCCCACCCTCTCGACAAATGTCCGTAAAGTGTCCTCCCCATCCGACCAGGCAGCCGCCATAGCTTGCGAAAATGTAGCTCCATCTCCCGTCTCTGAAGGCAGACTTAGCAGCCGGGCGATATCGCTCAGCCTCGTCCAAGGTGCATCGACGACGATCTCCTCGGGGAGAGACGCAGCGCATGCCTGACGCCAGTCTGTGATCTCGTTCGCAAATTCCCGTCCGCCGGCAGCCGAGAATTTCGACCAGCCAGCAAAGACTGCTCTTTGTTGGATATGGTTCGAGAGGTGGAGTACGATACGTCGGTAGAGCCGGGATGTGGTGAGATTGGGTAGAGTCTGGCTGAGCTCGGTGAGGTGGGTCGAGAGGGTGGTGATGGCTGTCAGAAGGCTGGGGTCGGTCACTTTGTCGTCGAATGTGGCTTGATCCCATCGTCTAAATCGTATCAGCTGGAACGTCCGCTTCGGAGGGTAGAACATACCGTGTGAGGTGTTGCTTCAGGTCATTCTCGACTTCGACGGTGGTGTGCCGAACCATCATATCCTCTGTCCGGCTTCGCAGTGTCGTATACTTGTCGTCAAGAACGTCGAATACAGATACTGACGGATCCGAAGTATCACCTGATTTGACTGCGGCAGAAAGAAGGGGATCGGATTGGAGTCGCCATCGCAATTGAGGGGCATTGTGCAGATCCATCGATAGTCCCACATAAAACTAAGAACCAGTCAGCTCAAGTCACACGGCCCAGAGTGAACTCACTGCGTCGTCTGCCCAATTACTGAGGGCCGCCAGGATCCAGCTCGCACTGATGTGCGCCTTCATCAATCTGCCCAGCCCTGCAATGCCACCGGTGAGCTTCGTCTGATCGATGTGCACTCCACTCCTCGTATTCCCCGACAACGCGCCAGGGACCACTCTGGCAAAGGACGACGACAGCGTCTCAAAAGCGTCGAGCGAGCCGGAGATGCGGGAATGGTATGCGTTCAGGAGTGGCAGCTGAATATTGGTGAGGAAGGGGAGCTTGTATTCTAGCGATGGAAGGGGTGAATATCGGTCTAACAGGCGTCAGAACCTGATGAAAGCTGCAGGACGGAACCTGGACCGACCGTGGATCTGTTCGACAAGAGCCTTGATTTGACGCGAGCTGACGGTGGGCTTTAGACCCGCTTGTGATGGACTCCCCTCGCCTTCCGGGATCTCATCGCTGATTGTCCAAGCTTCCGACGACGAGATGATCTCGTTCAGCTGAGCATCGGCAACTGGACGGCTTCAGCTCCTGCTCATGAACCTGTCAGGGGTATCGCTCACACTTCTTCTCTCCCGCCAGCCATTGCTCGAACCACCCCTGCTCCTTCAATAGTACGCCGGCGAGTCCCTCCCACGGCGCATTCTCGATCCCCTCACGTATGGACACCGCGTCAATGTCAAAACCGCCTTCCCGGATCGCTTCATCGAAAACGACGGTCTGGTAGATAGTGTGAGCGAGCAGGGCGGGGTGGTCGAGTAAGCGGGGTATGCGGGCTCGGAGGAGGTTGAGAAGGATCGGCAAGAGCAGCATCGTGAACTCGGACTGTTGGCGCTTTGGTCAGCTCTGCTTTCAGGAGGAGATAGTTTAGGCATGCCTTCAGGTCGACAGGACCATAGCCCGCCCGATCGGCCAAGGGCTGCAAGTACTCCTCGATGAAGCTCTGATGCTCGTAGATCTGGTCGAGGATATTTGCAAACGCCCATTCCGGCTGGACGAGTCATCAGCCTTGTACATCCACTATGCCATAGGCGGAAAATGGACCTTGTCTATACGATTCGTGCTCTTCGAGCCTTGGAAGTGGTACTTGAATCGCAGAGCGATAGGCTGGACCATAGCTTGGAGCGGATATAGTCCCTGACCCGTAGACCATTGAGGTGGTTTGCCTGAATGAGCACGCAGCTTCTCGCCTCTACTTTTATCAGCAGTGCAATCGTGAGTAGGCAACAGACAAACTCGGCTTGTAGGTAAAGCAGGTCCAGAAAGGCTCGTTCGAACGTTCGCCTTTGAAGAGGCGATACGGTGTGGTAGATTACACGCAAAGGCCATCCAAGCGCTTCGGAAGCATGCTGAAGGTTCCTGCACCCCCTGTCAGTATTTTGGGGAGGAAGAGAAGAAAAGCGAGACGCACTGGGACAGGACCGCCTTCAATCCTTGCCATGTCTGATCTCGAACATTTTTTATCACTTGGAGGAGTCTCAAGTCGCCTTGTAAGCTCGAGACCATCTTGATCTAGGCCTTCATCCTGAAAAGCTCGGGAGACTCTGCGAGGAGTAGGAGGATGCCACAATCTCGGAAGCAAATCCTCCCACACTTTGCAAGCTTTGCAGCAGGTTTTCGTCGTGTCAAAGAGCAAAGAGCAGCTTGATGAGCGTATTTTCGACCGCACGATCTCTTCGAGCTGTCTCTGTCCCGCTTCATCTCTCAGCAATCACCATCGCACGATTAACACACTTCACCGCCATCTCGTACAGAATGTCTTCGCCCTACGCCGTCGTGTCGACCGATAGTGGGTTTGTACCCTCAAGCTATCAAGCCGTCATATGACGTTTCTTTGCAGAAGCTCCCGCTGCCATTGGCCCATACGTCCAGGTCGGTGGTACATTTCTCTTGGCGCAAGTTTTCAAAGCTGAAGGCTTGATTCTGCCCAGGCAGTAAAGCACAACGGCGTACGCCCTTCGCAATGTGCTCAGCCGAGCTGACCAGTCGCAGCTGATCTACGCATCCGGCTGCATCCCCCTCGACCCCAATTCAATGCAAGTCGTAGGCACCGACATCGAAGCGCAAGCCGTATGTCCACTCCCGACCACCCAGAAACCTTATTAACGATTGTCGCCAGGCCCAAGTCTTCAAAAACGCTCATGCCGTCCTCACCGCATCCTCCTCATCCCCCTCAAATGTACTCAAATCCACAGTCTTCCTCAAATCGATGAGCGATTTTGCTGCGTTCAATACGCTGTATGCGGAGTACTTTGGGGGGAGTAAGCCGGCGAGGAGCTGCGTGGAGGTCGCGAGATTGCCAAAGGATGTGCTGGTGGAGATGGAGTGAGTGCGCTCACCGTTGGCTTCTCCAGGGTCTGAAGAGACTACTGATGATGGGTCAGATTCATCGCCGTGGAACAGAAATGAAGGGGAAAGAAGAAGATCTAGACGGCATGCATCTCTGCACCCAAAGCTGAGGCCTCCGTGTGTGTCTCCCAACATGACTTGGCGGTTTCCGGCTTCAAGACCGTCTCAAGGCACACCCCTTCGCCCAAGCGTCCGGTATCGGATGTTTCATTTTTCGCCCGCGGGACGCATACGCTGTCCTGATTAATAAATGACCGGTTCCTGCAGGTCATGGCTCGAACCCGGCCGTCTGATCAAGCACCCTCCTGAACCGTCCCTTCTCCAGCCCCGGGAACGGTCGGACCCCTCTCAATGCCACTTGCGTCAACCATCCTGCTAGGTTCTCCTGCAAATCGCTGCAATCCCTCAGCGCAGTCTACCACCCAATTCGAACGACCCACTCGACGGTAGAGACCGCAACATATCTGTCTTGTCCTAGCGCGTCCGCGAGCTCAGCCTGATGATTATCCATGAGCGAGGTATTCGGAACCACGAGAAGCGGTTTAGGTGTTCTCAACACAGTCAGGATCGATCCCGACCCTGTCCTCAGTGTCAATTTTCGTCACAGCCAATATGGGAGCGGCAGGTACCGGCATGACTGATCACCCTGTCGGACTGCTTCACCAACCCCTCGAAATCGTCCGTGAAGCGCATGACCTCCACAATCATATCCTTCCAGCTGAACCGAGCTCCACCGTTAAGCTCCGGCAGCATCCCGTTTGGAAGGCGGACATCCGCGCGGCCGTATTGCACGACAAGCCGCTGGACGCCTTGGGTTGAGAGGTGGTCGAGGAATGGCGAGGAGAGGACTTGGTCGGTGAGGGCTGGGAAGAGGGTTGAGCCGACGGTGACCAGAAGGGTTGAGATCTTCTTGTCCATTCGTTCGGTCGTTATGGGCTCGTGATGACGTGCGAATTGTTCGTCGTAGTCACGAGGCGGATCATCGAACAGTGGAGGGGGCGAGACGGGGAGAGGAGGCTCCTTCCGGCGAAGTGTCGCTTCCATGTCGACGACTAGGCCATTGAGGGCGTGGTATCGCGGCAAGGTAGCGAGTGGGGAAGGTCGATGTGATCTCGGGTCGAGAATCTGCTCACTGTTGCCCATCAGTATCTCCGCCATTACTCGAGCGATGAAATACCTCAGTCCCATCACCTGCTCAAGAGCCGCTGCCCATATCAATCCCGCTTCTAGCCGCTCGAGCTCGGACTGCAGGACCTCCAGTTGCTCCAGAACCGTCTGACCCTTCTTGCTCTGCCCGCCCAAGCCGTCTAGGTCATGGTCGTCCTCGGCTGAAGTACTCGACAGCTCGGAGATCAGGTGCGAAAGCTTGTCGGCTGTAGCATAGCGTTCTAGCGAGAGCGACTGGGCCGCGGAGAGGAAGTCCTGTAACCGTCCTTGGGTCTTGTCGAGTAGGTCAGGGAGCAGGACACTCGTCTCCTCCAACTACCATCCCAAGCTATATCAGCTCAAAGCTCCGAGAAGATGATGTACCGTCACACCTCCTTAGCCGCGGCTGTTTCCTGCTGCTCCCAGTACCCGATCTCCTCCCTTAATGTCCTCTTCCGCTTCTGAGGACCCCTACTGCTGGACGGCCGACTGCTAGGACCCGCATGCCGCCCAAGGAGAACGTCAAGGTCGCCGAAATCTCCGTCAAGGTGGTTGCGAACTTCGCTCTGAAGGGCGTCGAGGTTGACGGGGTGGGTGGTAGATTGGATTTGGGAGGCGATGTCTGAGCTGGAGCTCATATTGACGGTCACACTTGAAACTTGGCTGGATTCAAGAAGGGGAAACATGGAGGACCAGGGCGGAAGATCATTTTCCCCCCCACGTCGTTTCGTATCGCCTGAATTCAGCAAGCCTCGAGTCTTCCGTTTCCAAGACCTTCAGAGTCCCTAAAACAGACCTTAACGTCCCAGGCAGCGGAGAGAGATCAGACACTAGCTTCAACGCCGGACAACCTGTCTCAACGATGGTCCAACCCGCCTCAGCGTCCAAGAACCTCTGGGTCGCTTCCTCCGACGGCGACCTCGACCGGGTCCGGGTACGCTTTGCCCACCACTTGAAATTCCCCCACCACTGATGCCTCCCAGTACCTGATCGAGATCCAAGACCTCAGCCCGAACGCGAAGGATTCAAACTCCTACACCCCCATGTGTGCTTCCCCTTCCCATCCCCTAATCCCCCATGGACTAATCCCTCGCCCGCTTAGGCACGCAGCGGCATCCTACGGCCACTTTGAACTACTCGAGTACCTGCTCTCCGTAGGCGGCGACATCAACGTCCCCGACGGCGATGGCGAGACCCCGCTGTTCACTGTTGAGAGTATAGAGACTGCGCGGTGGATGCTGGAGCACGGGTCTGATCCGGGGCTCACCAACGAGGAGGGGCTGTCCGTGGGTCTTTCCCCCTCAAACGCACGTCAACCAGAATCTCATGCTGGTGGGAGTAGGCTGCCGAGTATCTAGAAGAAGATCACCCCGAAGTCGCAGCATACCTCTCTTCCCTCCTCCCATCCCCTCCGCCAAACGGGTCAGCAGCACAAACAGGTCTCCAATACCCCGCCATCTCCGCACTAGCAGTGGACGAATTCGCGAATCGTCAGACGTCGGGGCTGTTGGCAGAGACACGGCGGATCATGGAGGAGTCGGAGAGGGATGGTTCAGATCCTGATCCGAGCTTACGGGAGGCTGTGGAGAGGGCTGTGAGGGATGGGTTCACTTTCGGGGGACAGGTGGGGGATGCTGTTCTGGATGATGGGGTGGATGGGGATGAGGATGGACGAACACGACGACGGACGAATGGAGATTGAGGGGGAGCATGCAGGTGATGCGGTATTATGGCATTTCACACGCCAAGCACCTCGACTGGACCTCATGAGCCGGAGCATTAAGATTGTACGATTTCATGCCAGTGGTCCAGGTCATGAGAATCGAAGGCGCCCCACGCCTCAATACTTTTTTCAACGCCTAGACGATCACCCTCGAGACTTGTGAAGCCGACGAGGATGGGAGAACACGGAGACGGATCATTGGCCACCCAAGCCGGAGTATACAGGTTGTACAATCTCACGCCAGTCGCATACATGCTTTGAACACCCAACCCAACCCATCTAGATTACTGGAACCGAGTCTGATTATGCCTCGAGCAGGTGTTCCAACGCCTCGACGACCTCCTCAGGACACGTGACGTGCCATCCTGCCAGTGTCTTCTTTGCAGGTGGACCGACCGTTGTGGAGAAGATGTCGTCAGGAGTGATCCGAAGCGTGACATCAGGGAGCTCGTCGGCGTCCTCGGGATCCATGGAGGAGGTGAGGGCGACGGGTGGCTTCATGATGAGGGGTTCTCCGTATTGCACGCCCCCGGGAGGGAAGATGGTCCGGAGGGATCGGAACATGTCTTCGTCGGTCTGCGACGAATCAGCGAATAGTTCTTGCACGGAAGTAAATCGGGGCCACCTTGTCATCGCCTGCACAGAAAATGTAGTCCGCATCGGGATTCTCGTAGATGAGCCGTCGGACGATCTCGCCCTTGTTCACGGCGAGTGGTCGAACCTCGAGGTTCTTCTTCCCGACAAGGACTGGATATGCGTCAGTATCCAAAGCAGGCCCACTCGCCCGTAAACTTACCCTCGATCGGTCTCCGCGGTGCCAAGCTACTCTCGAGCAGATCCAGTGCCTGCTTACATTGGAACTCGCTGCGAACATCAGCACAGCTCGTATTTGACCGATGCGACCTACCCAAAGTCCGGATCGGAGTTTCGGTAATGCCAAGTGATCGACGCCTTCTTAACCTCGATCGTACTTCCCGTCGTCCGTTCCATGTAATACCGGAAGATCTCCTCCACCTCGCTCATCCAACTCATATCCAGTGTCTCTGTCATGTTCATGAATTCGTCGTCATCGGGTGATTTGACAAAGCTTCCATGCTCCGCAGATAGACCGAGATTGGGAACATTGCCCCAGTGCTCATCGAGGAAATCGCCGTCACGCCCGGAAATGAGGTAGACGACGTTCTTAGGATCAGCGGCTAAAGCGGCAATGGCGGAGCAGGTTCGGTCGGTGGGAATGGCCTGTGACGGGACCTTGACGATTGGAGTGAGCGTGCCCTAGAGAGCGTCAGCTGCATCCTTCTCGCTGAGAAGCACTCACGTCATAGTCGAAGAGCATGAGCCGCTTTTTCGATCTTCTGTACTGGCTCTCGAGAATGCCAAGGTCGAGAGCCGGAGTCTGATGGGCGGTGTGCTCGCCGCCGACATTCTCGAGAAGCTGCTTGAGAATTGTCGCGGCCCAAGTATGGCTGGTATGGCCAACGATGCTGCCATACAGCTGGGCGTGCCTTTCTTCCTTCTCCTCTTCGGACATCCGGAGACCCTTATCGATGGCCTCGGCGACGCCGAGCAGGTCGTGTGGGTTGATCTGGAGTGCGGACTGGAAAGATGCGGAAGTGCCCATGAATTCGGATAGTACGAGAGGCGATTTGTATGTCTTGTCCTGACAAAGAATGAACTCCATGGAGGTGGTGTTCATGCCATCTCTCAGCGAGGTGATGAGCGCCAGGTCAGCGACGGAGAGGAGGCCGAAGTATTCATCTCGCTCGATGGCTTGATGACTGCGGATAGGATACACCAGATCAGCATACTTCAACCTCGATCGGATGAGCTTACTAGTGGTGCACAGGGGTAAAGTCGAGGCTGCCGTATGTTCCGTTGATATGGCTGACGAGCTCCGCGGTCATCCTCTCCAATTTAGGCGATTCCGACAAAGCTGGCGTCGTCACCTGGATCAGGACGACCTTTCCCCGCCATTCCGAATACACCTCGAGGAACTTCTCAAATGCCTGGAGCTTGTTGTACACTCCCTTCGCCACATCAAGCTTCTCCCTTCCGACAACAATCTTTTTGTCTTTGTACAGCATGCGGAGAGCATCCATCTTCGGCGTGACACCAGGCGCATCGCGGTCGTGCGAGACTCGCTTGATGTCGATCCCGATAGGGCAGTATCCGACCGCAGTGACCGACCCGTTGGCGTCGATCCCGCCTGTTGTCGACTCGAAGCCGCAAACTCGGATGCAGGTGGAGACGAAATGTCGGGAGTAGGAGTAGGTCTGGAATGATACCATGTTGGCGCCGAGCATGCCCTCGAGGATCTCGCGACGTTCTGCGCGAGGTCAGCGTAAATACAGATATGCGAGACTCACTAGGGAGACATCGGAAGATCTCGGATGAAGGCCAAGGGGTATGCATGAACATCCCGATCATGATCTCGTTCTGATCCTTGTGGTCGTTCATCCCGAATTGGTGGCCGAGCGCGGATCCGACGCTGCCGAGTAAGCCGCCGAGCTTGTCCAGCCTTGACTTCTCCTTCGATAGATCCGCGTCTCCTGCCGGGGGTGACCGATTCTTCCCCAAATCCATCCCATTCCACTTCTCCTCGTTCGCGGCGGGAGAGGGAGTGACCGTGCCCCAGCCTGCCAGTGGATGGGAGATCTGACCGAGGGACTCGCGTATCATCTTCGGGGCAAGGAGGAGGTGGTAGTCATGGACAATGATGAGATCGCCGGGGCGATAGATCTCTGCGACTTTCGCGGCAAAGAGGGTATTGGCTTTGTGGTAAGCGATCCAGAGGGGGTCGGGGGAAGGGACAGTAGCAGTGGAATCGAGCCAGAGAAGGTAGTGGAAGAGCGGCCAAAGAGCTTGACGTCAGCGAGCTCGGACAAGGCGACTCACTCTTCTTGCAGAAACCCTCATAGTGACCCTTGCTCACGTCCGCCGGAAGGAATACCGGAACGTATTTCAGCCTTCCACCATTCTCCGCCTCGGTCTCGACTTCGGTAAATCGGTCCAGCTCAGTCCACAGCTCCTTCTGCTCAGCCTCGTTAAACTCGTGCCCATACAACATCAAAGACTTCTCGTCCCTTGGAGTGAGGGTCGGCGCGGTCGGATTGACATCCCCATTGGTCCCGTCAAACTGCGCGGGGAGGAAGCTACCAAAGGTCGAAGTGGTTCTTGTCGGAGGGGAAGGGTTATTTTGCGTCTGGACCAGCACCTCTCCTGTCCAAGCCACCACAATCTGCTCATGACTCTCGGACAGACTCTTGATACCCGAGACCATCGCGGTATGCGCTATCCTCGCCTGGATCCGCCATTTCGCATCAACGCTTTCCACCGATGCATCCGCGTCTTCCGGCAAGAACTCAGGTGTCATGGGTGGAGAGAATACGCCGGGGATATCAACTGAGGAGCTCGAGACGATGCGAACGATCTCGACGGGGAGGTGGTGGCAGACATGGATGATCCGGCCGGAGAGGGGTAAGCCTCTTGCACGGTGAGAGGCTTCCAGGCGAGAAACGTGCGCGCGAATCTCGGATAGGGAGGGAGGGGGAGCAGGGGTCGGATCCGGGTGCATGGAGTCCATGACGACGTGAGGCTGATGAGGTCAAGAGTTGATCTTCGTTGGCGGTCTGTCAAGAGCTGATCAGGCGAACAGCGCGCAACCCTGAACGACACGTTGCTGAAGACGAGGAACAGGGAGCAGGAATGATGGGCTGCAGAGGGAGGTCAGCTCCCGTTTCTCAATCCCTGAAGATATCGATGAAGAGAGATGCAGCTGTGATGTTGGAATTACACCCATTCGAGGCCGAAGAGAGGGGAGGAACAGAATTCGACAAGGGGGTCGGTCGGCAAGGAAATCCTGCTTACGAGAGCGAAGATTGGGGAAAAGCCCGGCTCGCAACCTGATGTGCCAGCTTCTCTGTATCGAGACAGGCCCAGAGGTGAGCAAATGCCTTCCGCTATCGAGAGACGAAAAGAGCTGATTTCTTTGGCAATCACGGCTGTTGGCAGCGCGCTACAACGCGGTTGGGGTTTATCGCGCTTTTCGAGTAATGCCACGTCGGCCGGTTTACCGGGTTGACCAGATCAAATCCTCCAAGCTAGCTCTTCACAGGTCGTGCATCACCAACGATCCGGTACGCTATGACCATTCTGCTTGATGCTTACAAGCCACTGCACGAAGCTCATAGCTTCCAGTCCTTTTCTGACGATTTGTCGATGCGATCGGATCCGGCGATGCGGATCCAAAGGTACCCTTGACGCAGTGACCTCCTCGACCCCTTTGTCCGAGCTTTCCGATCAAATCAGGCGAAACCCTGAAACGGTAATGATGGGGACCAGCTCTTCTCTCCCTATTTGATGACGCCGCTGGCATTCCTTTATTCTCCCATCCACAAGCAAATGAGAATATCGTCAGAACGCCATCCAAACAAGAAGCAGCGGGTACGGGACAATGCAGCCAGATCAATTCCCCCCGATGGGCTTTCCGTTCCAAGCGATGCCTCACCAGTTCAACAGCCTCACAATGGCGGAACAACACGCTCAGATAATGAATGACGATCCGACCAATGAGTACATGTATCAGATGCCACCGATGGATATGCAGGGGATGAGAACAATGCCGGATGGGAGGGAACCGCAGAGGCAGGGCATGGGTCAAGATCAACCTATAGAGTACGTGCAGATTCGCTATTGTCGGCCCAATGTCGGGCTATCGCCTCTTGTCTGTCTCGGCGGAGGGATCCGCGATGATCTCATCGGTCCCGCCGATCGTGTGTCAAATTCAAGCGGCTTCAGCACCTGCTCACCTTCTCATCCTCGTGTTCATAGTGCTATGACACGCTTTGTATATACAATCTTGCCGTACGCTGACCTTCATTCACAGCCTTAAAGCACTCAACCAGCGTCTGCAAACCCTCGGTCTGCAGCATCCTTCCTACGACGACCTGAACCGGGCCCTTGCCGGTAGTCAATTCCCTCCATCCCCTCCATCGAAGACGCCAAAATCAGCGCATAGTCAGCGGCTCGGATCCAGCTTCCAATCTCCCGATCGGCCCAAAATCCACTACCCCGCGACCAATACGGAACTTCGTCCAGACGACTCTATCAGTATGTATCCGCCATTCCCAGGGACGGGGCCCGCTTCCTCATACCGATCGAGTCGGAGAGGCGGTACCAACGTCGATCCTGGGGATAGAGGAGAGGTCGAGTATGGACCCGAGGATAGGTTCGAGGAAGATTGGGTTTCTCAGGCAGGAGTGACGATGGGGTCGCCGAGAAGCGGTTTGGATAGTCAGGAGCAGATGACATTGGCTCCGACCAGTGCTTGGACCACGGGTACACTGTGAGTGACTCCATCATCCCTTTCACGCGTCACTCCATTCACCGTTGAAGACCATTGTATTCTGATTGTGCAGTGCGGGAGACATGTACACGATGCGCGACCGCCTGCTTAACGCTTCCGCGGCTCGAGATCGTGACAACGCCGACGAACTCAGTCGTAAGCTTCACGAGACATCCGATCTTGCCGCCACGCTGGCGAAGCTCGAGACAGCGGAAGACCAGCTCCGCGCGCTCCAGGCAACACTCATCGCCGAGCGAGTCGCGCGGTTGCAGATCGAGCGGGAGAATGACTTGAGCTCAGGCGACATGAAGGACTGCCGAGACGAGTTGGCTGGTGCTGTGAGGGCTCTCAGGAGAGCGAGGGAAGAAGGCAAGAGAACGGAGGAGGAGAGGAGGAGGCTGGCGAGGTGTTTCGAGGAGACGAAGACGCAGTAGGTGATCCACATGATCCTGGGACGTAGCTGATCCAGACAAGACTCTTCAGATATCACGAGGAGCTCAAGGTCCGAGATGCTCGGGCCCGCGGAAGAGAGGAGGGTCGAGCGGAGGTGCGCATTTTACTTCATCTTCATCGAAAGCTCATGGTGGTCCCTAGGCATGGCAAGAAGCCGAACGCTGGATGGGCGGCTCTCCGCCAATCCCTGTCGATCCAGTCCGATCGCTTCCCGAGGCCGTCTTACAGCAGACCCCAACGATGCAAAGGATGCAGGCTCCGCAGCAACAGCAACCTCAACAGCAGTTCAACCAGTACCCACCTCAGCAGATGCCTCCTACATTGCGAGGTACACCTTCGCCGATGCCATTCCAGCAGCAGAGCGAGGGTCACCAGCAATATCCCCAGCAAAATGGCGGGAAACAGCAGCGCACCGAAGATCGTCAGCAATATCAGCAGCAGTACGGCCAGTCGGAGATGCCGCAGCAACGGCTTCAACCGTCGATTCAGCAGGTCCTGGCGCGACGAGACCAGCAAGCACCTCAACAAAAAAATCCGCTCCAGATGCGTATCAACGCAGAGCATTTCGCACCACGCCAGCCTCAATATACCGATCAGCAGACGGGATCGCAAATTACACAGCCAAGGCAGCCAACAGCAATGGCGTACGCTCAAGGTTTGCCACCTGTCTTGCCGCAAGGCATGGGACCTCCGTCCAGAGGGGGGCAGCCGGATTATGGGCAGCTCAGTCGGTCGGTCCCGCATCATACGACTGGCCTTCCCTCTCAACCGCCCACACGCGCAGCGACCGTGGCACACCATACGCCTCGCCGCGCTCCGACTACTGTTCATCAGACTCCTGCTGCCCAATCATCTTCTCGACCGCCTCGTACCGAACCTCCAACAACCGTCCAGCCGCCACGCCTCGAGGCTGTGCCTCGGCCAAACCCCGCTGACTCGTATCTCGATCGCGTTGAGCATGATCCTGAGCTCTGGCAGATGCTTTCAGGCGCACCGAGCAAGACGGTCCATACGAGTGTCATTTCCTCGTCGAACAGCAGACATTATCGCTCGCCCTCACTTGTGGACAAGCCATTGCCAGATCCGTTCTCGCAACAAACCAGTCATCGCGACCGTCAGGCGACTCGTGGGCCATCGCTCACACAGAACGACAATCAAGGGTCCCGTCGAGGTCACCGCTTGAGCCTATCCGATGGATTGCATGCACATTCGCACGCTCAAAACCAGATTCCGGATGGCGATCGCTATCCTGCCTTCCCAGGAGTCAATAATCAAGGACGGAGCCATTCAAGGCGGTCATCTTTCGGTTCTGTCGGCGCAACAGGATTCCCACGGCCTCTGTACGTCTCTCAATCATGCATATAGACCGTGCGAATGAGAACTATCAGATCCCCTGATACTACGGACCAGCATACGCCACAATCCGATCATCGCCGTGGGGGAAGACTGTCCTCCCGTCCGACACCGCCGTCACACTCGGTCCGCTCACGATCGCGCGTCGCTGGTGCGATGAGGAATGAAACTGATGTTCCCGGCGCCGACCTATCAAATATAGAGGAAGCGGAAGAAGAGCAGGCGAGAGAGCAAGCGCAGAGGGAGCCTCTGAGGGAGCGACCCCAGCCTGCGCCGATCCAGTCGACCGTGATGGTGAGTCCTTAAGCCGCTATGATGAGACCCACCTGACCAGTGGTAGCGAAGTCTTTCGCCACAGCGTCAGCAAGCCCTTCGTCGGGCGCCATCGATGCCCATGAAGTGGCAGCCAAGGCTTGTGAGCATGCAGAAACAGACTTGCCCTCCGCTGACGGATCCTCAGCCGGTCATGCCACAGCCTCTTGCCTCGGGTGGAGCTGGATCCGCGCCTCAACTACGAGGCCGACCGCGAACAACGCACGATCAGCTCCGCGCGATGTACGGTCGAAATCAAGCCGCCGCACAGACCGATCGCCTTCCGGAGCCAAGGAACGCATACGACGTCCCCAATACCCACAACCTCTTGGTTCCTCCTCAACAAACGCCTGGCGCCTTCAGAGGTGGGATCGAAGACCTCCAAGGTCCCCGCCATTCCGCTCTCGGACTCGAAGGCCTCGATATGCGCGACACTCCGAAAGCACCAACCGTAAGACGAGGCAACTGGTATGGATGAGTCAAGGCTCACAAGCTTTCTGGCTCAGATCACTGTCCGTCCACCGGTGGGTCGGCTCCCAACACGTCAAGTCTAATGAAGCTCATAAAATCCGCCGCCAGTCCTCGCATTCGAACAATGTATCCATCCAGCCTAGTCAAGTACCCTCGAACCGATCCCTCAAAGACAACATCCCGACTCGAGATCCTCATGAAACATACGACAACCCGCCAGCTGACCGGACGACACGCCATCATATTTCTGTTACTGAATACCCCGACAAAGTTCAGCCGCACGATGTACACCTGCCTGTATCTCACTCTCGCGCTCCGACCGCCTCCACTCCTCATCCACATGAAGTTCACCTGCCGACGTCCCGCTCGCATGCGCCAACAGCGTACACTGCGAAATCCCCTCCATCGCTCTTGTCGCCAGACTCGAAGTACCGCGCACAACCCTTTGATCCGATGCGTCATGCCATGTCGCAGCCTCTTCCGCCATCTCGCGCGACTACAACGGTCGCTGGGCCGCGAGGATATCGTAGCCCCACTGTCGTAGTACGTTTCCACCGCCTAGACAGACATCAAGCTGATAGATCAGACTGAGACGGATACCGAGGATCCGGACCAAGGCCGGTCTCTCAAGCAAGTGACGAGGAAACCAGTGCCCGATCCCCGTCAGTTCCCCCTTCCCGCTTCTCGTCCTGCAACGCATCGCTCGAGGGCATCGAGTGGGTCACCACCGGCCTAGGAAGTGCCACGCTGAGGCCATTACCGAGCAGACGATCGACGAGGTTAGGGAAGAGGAGAGTGGACGCGGGAGCAGGACGCGGGTGAATTGACCAATGGTTTCGCAACTGTCATTATATCATCATGTATCTACTTCTATGCTTTTCCTCATTCCGATCAACTCCACATCGCCTGCGCATGATCCGACGACACGACAGGCGAAGCCATCGGCGAGGTAGCGAATCTTGAATTGCTGGTCATTGCAGGGCTCCTCAGCGAGTCGAGCCTTCCCAGATCAGTCAGCTCCTGCTCCAAAGCGTTACGAATTATGAAAGAGCTCACCTCCACTCTGCCCTGATCCGGCCATAGACCGCTTTGAAAGCACGAAATGCTCCCTTCGCCTGCACCATCGTCATACTCGTCGTCAGGCTTCCCGTCCCCTGACTTCTTTTACTGGGATTGGGACTGCGAGGCGAGTTTGACCCCGACGAGCCGGTTGAGGTGGACCATTGGGCGTGAGGAAGGAACTCGATACGGAAGCGCACGGATTTGAGGATAATGATTCCGGTCACATCTGGCGACGGATCAGCTCATTAAAAAATGTTTGCATGTCGACGCCATGTACCTCTAATCTCGTCGACACGGTATTTGAGGACGCCGCCCCATCCGTCGGCGTCTTCAAGGACTACGCTCGTCCCGAAGGTTTCGAGGAGCTGATGCATTCCGCTCGGGAGGAGGCGCAGTCGTCGGTGGAGATCGAAGTGAACATCTGGTCCTGTCATCAGCGAACTCGAATAATAGCGGAGTTGAATTTACCGCTGGCGTCCAGCTGAAGAGGTTGGAGAACCAGCTCTGCTTCATCTCGCTCGATGGACCGATGAGAGGGGCGACGCCGGTCCAGACCCGAGAGGAGGGGTACCGAGATATGGTGACGTAGTCGGCGAGAGAAGCTGCTCGGGCTGTATGATCTTCGGAGAAGAAAGGTCGAGGGATGGTGCTGGGACTTGTCAGCGGAATTGCTGGAGATGGGCACGGATGACTTACGCCTGGATTTCCGCTTGCTAGCTTTCGCGCTTGGCATCGGCTTGCGGACTTCGTTCGTAATCGTAGAGTGGCGTTGATGACTCGTCGAGTTGTCCCTAGCAGATGCATCGCCAAGTTACGACCTCCTCTTTGTAGTCTCCGGCCGGTGTTTCGAGGTCGGCTGATCTGTTGCTGCTCGTGATGGCATCGGTCTCGCAATCATCGGCGGTTTCGGCGCCTCGATCTCAGTGGGAGTAGGCAGCGGGGTGGGCGGAGCAGTGCTCTCCCCTTGGCTAAGTGCAGGTGACTGCATCGAGCTTTCCATGGCAGGTGAGGAGCGGGGCGATGCGTTACCGATGAGCTGGAGTTGATCCGCGATGTCGTGGAAAAACTTCCGGAGAGCGGCATCCTGGACTTGGGCAACATTGATGCTGCCGAGCGGCGGGCTGTTGGTGATCGTGCTGTGTGTATCTGGTGAGGGAGAGGCTGGTGGAGCGATCGCAATGGAGAGACGAGGCCTGCAGGAGCTGGTGAGCCTTCTTGATGAAGACTTGGTGACTGCAGGGTGATCTTGGGTAGACGAGGATCCACTGGAGTAGCACTTGTGGGATATTTAACGGACTTCTCGAGATGCCCGGGTGTACGCGGACTCGCGATTCCAGAGTCCGCAGCGAGACCGGGTGCGGGACTAGTGGCTGGGCGAGGACCTGCACAAGCGCGAAGGCGTGGCAGGCGATTTCGGAGCCGGGCGGGTCGCCGTGTGGGCGTCTTCTGGGCGGCTGTGATGTCTGTGTCGCTCCTCACGAGGTACCGCTTTGCGCACCGCGGTACTCGATGGCGGTCGTGAAGTCCGCCTATGACCTGACTTTCGGCTTTACGGCGTATTTCTGCAGGAGATCAGCGAAAACAGGGCATGTTGACATACCTGTCGTATTGCGTCTCTCTTGCCCGGGCTCGGGATCGAAGTTCTCGAGATGCTTGTTACGATATTGCAGCAACAGGAAGTAGAAAGCCTTCTCCCATGTTTCCTAGATTGGATGAGCCTGATTCCTCTGCAGCTTACTCACTCATTTGACAGGAGCGACTGTACGATCTCGCGATCAGAAGCGCCATTCCACAAGGAGCGAAGGCTCCTGAGGATCTCACGGTCGATCTCCCTCTCCGACTTCACCGGCCGAGAGATCTCCTCAAGTCTAGGCGGCTTGACCCGTTCAGTCTCCGACCAGAATCGGTATCTTGTCGTCGCTGGAAGAACGGGTGTTTCATGATGTCCGCCATCTAATCTTTGTTCAGTCGTGACTCGTGATGCAAGCTGCTAGCTCACCGAGATGCGACGTTCCGGATCGACTACGAGCATCCTGGTGATGAGGTCCTCTGCGTCCGCTGGGAGATCCGCTGGAATGGTGAATCGACCATTCTTAACTTTCTGCAAGAGGACGCGTATGTTCTCGTCGTCGAATGGGAGACGGCCGGTCAGCACAGCGAAGAGGATCACACTGCAAGACCAAATGTCGCTCGCGGCGCCATGATACGACATACCCTGTAAGTCTTCAGCTTCATCCAGTCGGGGAAAGCTTGACTTACCGCGACGATCTCTGAACTAGCACAATGAGGACTGCCGCAGCTTGTTTCCGGCAATCGATCACTCGGTTCAAGGGCGGCCATACCGAAGTACGCAATCTTGATGTTCTTCTCGGCGTCTAGCAGTAGATCCTCCTGCTTTAGATCGCGATGGCAGATATTGAATCGCTGGCAGTAATCGACACCAGCAATGATCTGCTGAAAGTAGCGCGACTCTTCACCTGGTGGCAATCTTCCTTGCGAGACTAGGTAGTCGAAGAGCTCCCCGCCTTCGACGTACTCAAGTACAAGATACCTTCACTACATTAGACTTGACTCGACTAGCGAGGAGCACTCACAATTCGTTTGGCCGTCTCCCAACGTCGTACAGGCTCATGACATTTGTATGATCGGTGAGCTTCATGATCACGATCTCCCTTCGATCCGCAAGACCGCTTTATCGTGCTTGGCTCCCGCTTCCGCGACTGACATGCGGGAGGAAACAGCAGTGCATGTTCGGGACGATCTTGATGGCGGCGTATTGTCCGGTCTTGGAATGTTTGGCGATCTTCACTCGACCTGACGGATGTCAGCGAAGGATATAGCTGAACAGGAACGTACCGCTAGCACCCTTGCCGATGGTCCGCCCGATACGCCACGGCCCGATGACTTTAGGATCACCAGGCTGATCTGCTGAAGCCTTCCCACCGGTAGCGGCTGTCTCTTTCTCGAAGCGGATTAGGCCACGGCGAATGGAGTCTCGGGCTCGAGGAGGGGACGGAGTGGGAAGTTGAGGGGATTCCGGCATGGCGGTGGTCTGAAGGCTTGTTAAAAAGAGATTGAGCGAAATCGGACCTGTAAGGTGATCCGCCTGGGTCGTAAGCAATGTGTCAAGTCCCCTCGGCCAGATCAAGCAGTACCGAGTCGGACGTCAATGGAATGAGAAACTGAATGGAGACTGAGCAGGGCACTTGAGTCAATTTCGTAGATCGTTAGAGGCACTTGAGCGAGCCGGAGCAGCCCTTATGCGCTGCCCCGTCGTCGCTGGAAGGCTGGCATTTTAGGCGGGACGATTTTTATTCCGAATCGGTCTGATAAGCCTTTCGGGATGCTTGAGCGGTCTGTGATGAGTTGTGGCTGATATAGCGCTACAAGAGGGCATACGTGAGAGCCTGCAGAAGGAGCAGAAGATCAAGTCGCTATGCTCAGCAGGATGTCGGATGCTTCGCTGTGTCTCGCAGAGAAACCGCTTACGTGGCTTTACCGGACTGAACTCAACCTGTTCGGATATCAATATCGGTGTGGGCGGCTGCGAAGGCATGGAGAAAGTTTGTATCACGGCTACAAGTATACACGGTATCGACCGATATTTGAACGCTTCTTCTCTTCATACCAAAGGCGTCACGGGCAGGTGACCGATACTCCCTGGTCGAGCGGATCAAGGTACATCCAAGGTCTTTCGTTGTAAACGTTCAGGACGGCGAGACCGACGCCCCTGAAGCCACCAGGCTCGATGTGCAACGTGCACTGAATGTACCGTTTTCAGCTATGTTCACTGCCCAGAACGGGGAGATAGTTGAAGACGCACCGTCTCGGTATGGTATTGATTTTTGAACTGTTTAGTATTATCACCGGTATAAGCCCCGATGAAGAACTGGATGTTGTCTCCATTACAATAGGGTACGGGAGAAGCGGAGCCGAGGATGGTATCAATTCCCAGCGGTGCTGAGCCCGTCTATTTCGATCAACACATGACGTCAGCTTGGAGGGAGCGGACAAGCGCGGATAAGCCTGAACTCACGAAGAACGTCGTGCCGGACTGCTCGTTGATGATCACCGAACCGTCCATGCATAGGGGCTTGATTGGGACTGCCAGGCTTTGAGTGATGAAAGCGGCAAGTGCCAGCAGCATTGGAAACTTTAGGTTGGGAGAAACCATAGTTCCTTGTTCTTGTGGTAGGTTCACTGTGTTCTTATCCGACCATGTACAACGGGGGCCAACAACCGATTCATATAGACGAGAGACGACAAAGGGAGATGATACGACAAAGGTAGAGCGCAACCCCTGGAGGAGATGCGAGTCATGCTAAAGGAGTGACCCCTGGGAAGTAAGCAGCCGTCAAAGGGATTGCCGCGATACATTCATGGCGGTCAAGTCTCCATGTGGAATGAGCATCCAATTGAAATCTACTCGGATGGACAATGTATTCATTGATTACGCCTTTTCGAATGGTTTCTCACGGTTGAGCAAGAGAAGGAGCGATAATGTCGTGTCGTTTGACCAAGTTTGGCATTGCTCACTAGCACGCTCCAATAGCGCGATTCCCAGACTGGCCGGGGACACGCAAGATCTGTATGATCGACCAGACAAAAATAGGAACCGCGGCCGTATGGGTAACGTCGCTACCGTCAATATTACGTTGAGATGACCGTACTAAAATAGTTAATTCCCAGCCGAGAAATTCAGGGATGCGCCGGTAATTTCTTTCCTTCCCGGCAACAACCGCTCACCGTCGGATGTCAGGCGACAGCTCTCTACCTTTTCTACCTTGTATCGTACCTGTGCAATCCCTTCTCAGCATCCCCTCATATCCTTGTACCGCCAGAATCCTCGAGGAATCAGCTTCAGAATTGGAACGTCAGAGCATCTTGAGGGGCCCAAGGTACACCGATCACGCGGCTAGCTTCATCTCCCAACCGGAGTCGTCTCCCTTTGACCGTTTTACCTATACTTCGTCGTTCACCCACGCGGTCAGCGCCTCTCGGCTACGTTTTAATGTTCAACACCGTCTCGTATCTCGACGTCCAGCATCTCAACTATAACTGAGAACCATTCTCATGACCTCTCTCTCTGGTAACGTCACTCGGCGATTCGGCGAACTCCGGCATCCATCTTTTCGCTCAGCCATCGACCCATCCTCGATCTCGTCTCAGCTCAAGACCCTTCAGGCGTTTGTTTCGATCACAGCGGTACTCGGTCTTGTTGGCTGTCGGTTGCAGCAGTAGCACGGTCTTCATGGGCTTTTGGAAGTGAGATTTCGTGCGGCAGGTGAGTGGTCTATTCCTGGCGGCATCGAGCAGACATCTTTCCACGACTGTTTATATAATACCGCATCACCCGCACTCTGTCATCGTGGGGTGTCGGTGATCGTGGTTCAGTCTGCACCGTCCTTATTGCGGACCATCCTGACTTCAGTCACGTAGCGCTAATCTAGTGTGATATCAGCATCACACCTCCCATTCTGAACTTCGCATCCCCTCTCCATCATGCCATCCATCTTCGCCAAGGGGCGACGAGCCTCCGAATCCTGCCCTCCCATGCCAGTTCCCGACGAGTCCTATCTCCGAAATAAGCGTAGCTCCATCGACGTCTCACATCTTGACAAGAAGGACATGCGCCCGCCCCCATCGGCAAGCGCAAAGTTTAAGGCATTCCTCGGTACGATGGGAGATAGACCAGAGCCGGACGAGGCGAAGCGAGATTCGCTAAGAAAGAGGCTCAGCTCTCCCTCGACCTTCTTCAACAAGCCTCAAGCCGACGGGCAGTCACCTCCGATCCCGGCGATCGAGGCCATGGACCGGTATCACAACCCCGCACCACGAGCAGCACTACCCAATGGCGCAGAGTATCCTTCGCCCACAGTGTTTCCCGAAAACTTCTCCCTCTCCGGCACCAACTCACCGGAAGCTGCGTCCCCTCGACGAGGTTCGGTTAGCTGGCAGCCCTCGTACCCCTTGGTAGTCGACGACGCATACGCCGAGGTCCCGCCAGACGGCCGAGCACCGAACGGCATGGTTTCTCCAACCACGGCAATGGCCAGTGAGAACGCTCATCGACGGTCGAATGAGCTTCACACGCCTAGTCCAGAGGAGCTCTCCGCGTGGCCGGCGATGAAGCCTGCATCGAAGCCCTTGACCCCTCCTCCAACGCAAGCGCCTCTCCCTACGCCCCCTTCCTCCGCAGTGTCTCAGGGTCGCTCCCCTACCCAGCCAGCCAGGTCCTCACCTGCGCCTCGTCTGTCGGTGAACTTCAATACTGGCGAATCAAACGGACTCATGGCCCCCCAACCTGCACCCACCCGCTTTTCTTCCAGCGATTCCCCGACAGCTCTCACTCCCACCAATCCGGCAGCTCCGGCCGTGTCCCGAAGCCGACCTGACATGCCTCTGCGACGGCCCACACTCATCCAGAGCCCGCCGATGCCGCAGCCAATCAAAAATCTGCCTACCCTTACCGGATGGCAGGGGTTCAACAAGGGGGCCGGAGGCATGGTGACGCCCAATTGGGGCGCGTTGGCGAAGGAAGGCGGACCCAAGACTCCCGGAGGCATGGGAGGGATGATGTCAAATGGGCCGAGGACACCGGGATGGCCGACGATGACACCAGGTGGACCCAAGACGCCTGGTCTATCCGGTTTCCCGTTCTCGACCACATCGGTGGTCCAAAACAACAGCAGGGTGAAGAAGGCGATGTCGGAAGATGAGTTGAGGCGTGCAAAGAGGGCGATGGTGAGTTTCTAGGCTTAGCTGAGCTGATATACAGCCCGTCATGTTGCGAGAGCCGTCATTTCGCCCTCCGAATCCAGACGATGGCGGCGAGGCCGGCGACTCCGACGAGAGCGATGGGGAATCTGACACGGAGATGGAGAACCATGGTCAGGACGGTTCGGATGGGGAGACGGAGACGGAGCCCGCTGCGTCGACAGCGCGAAAGACCTTCTTGCCGATGAAGAGCAAGCTAGGGGGAAAAGGCAAGGGCAAGGCCGCTGCATCAGGCTCAATAGCGCCGTCGAAGTTGGCTAGCTCAGCTGTCCCCGAGGAAGATGGTAAGCCTACATCTCAGCGAGCTTGACTGATGACTACTAGACGGCGCGACTGGCTCGGCTTCGCGCAGATCGACTCGTCCAAGCAATCTACGGGCCGCGATCCCGGCTGCCCCGCCCGAGGGCAAATCACTCTGGTCTCTACCTACCCCGACTGCGCGGGAACCAGACTCGTTTGTGCAAGGATCTTGGATGCAGTTCGGCGCCAGCTCACCAGCAGCTACTCCGGAGGTGGATCGCCAGTCCGGTGGAGCTCAGGCTCCCGCCGCTAAGCCGAGTCGAGTTCACGAAAACACCGGTTCTGTCCAGTCGAGCACAGGTAGCTCGGACGGCTACTTTGACTCACGACCGTCATCAAGCATCGTCACCCCGAGACTCGCGGACCCAGTCCTGTCGCAGGGCGCCGGCAAGGCGGTGACTGGTCCGGGAGCATTTGGTCTCGGCCCTGCCATGGGAGAGCCTCTGGCAGCTCCGACGGCAGCAAGCAATTCGCCGCACGACGAAGGAGACGATGGCGACGACAGTGACGAGGGCAGCCCCGATGGCTCAGAAGGGACTAGCTCGCTGAATCACGGAAGTCCGGCAGTCCCACTGCCATCCCAGCCTACTGCCGCAGCAGCCAGCCGCTCTGATACATCACAGCGCCCCTCGTTCTACTCCCGAACTTCGCAATCCATGGTCAACCTGTCCAATGTAACATCGCAGCCTGACGGGCAGATCGACGCCGACATCGCACGGCGTGAGGACAAGGCAAGTGTGGCACCTCAGCTGGAGACCATCCGCTCCCGCGAAGTGGCACCCAGGAGTATCGTCCTCCCGCCCAGAACGATGGCTATGGCCAATGGTATGCTGTCGCCCAATTCCGAGTGGACAAAGGCCCCACCGACCCCGGCCGTTGGGCTTGTCAATTCCATCTGGGGTAAGAGCAAGGCCGAAGAGACCAAGCCTGCTCCAAAACGGCGAAGGTCAGCCGACGATCTGCTAGCCCCGCCTCCTGCCTACGAGCCACCATGGCCGGGCGTGATCATCCCGCGGCCAAGGGACGAGGAGGGGAAGGAGAAGCTCCCGACGTATTGGTGCGCAGTGAGTGCGATCGTTCGGAGCGGGAACTGCACTGACCGTCATAGGTGCACATCGAGGGAACTATCTCGCGTAAAATGGAGTTCACTGCGCCGGGCTTACAAGCCCGCGATCGAGGTTGGAAAAAGCTCTATTGCATCCTCCACGGCACCCATCTTCTAGTCTACAAATTCGACCCGCACCGCTACCCTGGGAGAGACACGCCTGGGGTCATCCCATTAGTCTCGGAAGCCGATTCCGAGGCTCACCTGCATGTCCACGTCCCGGGCGAGCGACGGCCATCGATCACTGTACCGATCAATGCTGCTACCGCTGGGCCAGCTGGCCGGCGGGAATCTATCGGTGATGCAGGACCTGGAACGCGCCGCGGTTCGGGATCGGGCCCATCGCCTCTCGTCGGTCAGAGCCCAACTAGCCCCGAGGGCGCGAGGCGAGCTTCGATCTCTTCCTCCAATGGATCCGTCTCGACTACCTCCACCGAAAAAGATGCCAGCCTGTTCCCGTCCGCTGGTTCACCTCGACGTGCTTCCGTATCCACCAGTACGAGCTCGGTGTCCTCAACCGCCGGCCCAAGCCCGCTCGTTTCGCACTTCCAGCACAATTCGCTGGTCAAGCAGTACACCTTACAAAACGCGGAGAGCGGTCTCGCTGCGGATTACATGAAGAGGAAGAACGTGGTGCGGGTGCGAGCGGAGGGCGAGCAATTCCTTCTTCAGACGGAGAACGCCCGGGATGTTGTGGATTGGATCGAGGTGAGCGAATGCTAGGTCTCCTCGAACTTCCTAACAATATGCTAGGCCTTCCAAGCCGCGACCAACGTCTCTCTTGACCTCGACGATCGCCCGATGCCCAAGATCATCACGCTTCCTCGTCGTCGTCGGAGGCGCCCAGGGGCGTCTGGTACCGCTGTCGTCGGTGGGAGCGACGCCAACCCGCCCGCCGCGGACACGCCCGAGGGAAACGCTGCGACTGTTCGAGCAGCGGAGGCGGCGGAGCGCGATCGCGAGAGGATGCTCGCGGAGGATCAGGCGGCTGCGGCGAGCTGAGCATGACGATTTGGGGGAAACACGTTTATAACGATTATCTAGCATGCATGGTAATACAGTAAAACAGCTCATACAGCTCCTTGACCGTCAGAGCCTCTTGAAGCGCTCCAGGGTGTGCTTCTTCCACTTCTTGGTCAGATTGCTACTTCCATTGCCAAATACTACCGTCCACCACCGTCAGATCGCCATGATCGTAGGTCCCCAGCGGACAACCCCGTATTGACCATCACCAGGATCGTCATCAGTCCCACGAGGACTATAGTAATGTGGACTAGCATGCACGTTCTCACAACTCTACAATTACACACTTTATCGAACGTCAAAGCCTCTTGAACCGCTCTGGAGTATGCTTCTTCCCCTTCGTCGTCAACTTCCCCCGTCCATTCCCGAAAACCACCACCCACCAACCCCAAATCGCCATGATGATATGTCCCCCGCCAACCACCTTCCCCAGCCCCCCAATACTCCCCGTATTGATACTAACCACCGCCACGATCGTCATCAATCCCACCAGTATCGCCAATAAAGGCGTCCTAGACGGATTCGCTCCCGGCGCGGTATATGACGGGACGAGGACGAAGAGGGTTATCATTGCCATGCTGAGAAGACCGAGGGAGAGTGAGAGGCACAGAAAGGATTCGAGTGGGGTGAGCGCGTCGTAGTGTTCCGAGGCGGGGGCGGATTTGGTCGTGTATGTGGATGGGGGTGGGGGGACTTGGGCGAAGAACAGGAGGATACGGGGGAAGAGGAGGAGGGGGATGGCTAGTAGCGTATACCTATCCCAGCGTCAACATTCCCTTCTAGATTCATAGAGTATCAAGATCAAGGAGAGGAAGTTTAGCGTACCAGGAAGCAACACCACATCCCCAAACGGAAACACTGTCTAATCCCCCTTCCTGGAGGTGGACAGCCGCTCTAGCCTTGTCCTCAGCAGCGCGATAGGCCGAGCCGAGTCCACCCGACTTCGTGTCGGGATGACGAGGGGGTAGTCGGGGAGCTGAAGAGCCGAGGAGGCGGAGCTCGATGGGCTCAGACATGATGTGGGGGGGATGTGTGAGATTGTGGGAGCTGGAAGTGTTGTAGAAAGAGTGAAGCGGATGAACATCAGTCCGCGTCATCACCGTTGAGTTGACACGCTGTCAGGCACGGGCGCATTCTTTGCTTTCATCCATTTGAGTTGCAACCACCTTTAAGTAGGTGTTATCGAGATGCAGAAGTATGACGCATAGTAGCTAGTTGAATGTCCGAGATGATGGGGAAGCTGCCAATTAGGCCTGCTAGCTAGCTAGATAGGCGGTGTAGTTTACACGCCTTACAACACGTAGGTGTTACCATTCCTGCAACACGGAAGCTCCTGTCAAAGGCTATTCACTTGGATAGCTCTCCTGGTTTGTGGAGTAGCTGGTGGGATGAACTCCTACCCTCATGAGGTATCTTTTTCCCTCATTCAATGTCTCAAGACAGCTGATCCACCTCTTCCCCTAGTTCCTCGCTCACCCCCAACCCCTCATGTTCGTCGCCGGCCTGAAGACAGCCTCGACCCGCGAACGAAGCACCTCGGTCGCATCAGCTTCAGGAAGCCGACCCTCCTCCCGACGGCCATCTGCCAGTCGTGGTACGAGCCTCGATCCGTCTTCAGCAGCTGGTTCTGTCGGGCTGAGCTTGAACACCCCGATTACTTCGCCAGCTTCAAGTCCGCATGCCGGCTTACCGAATTCTCCGCCACCGGAGCGAGCTGCGCCGCCTTTGGAGGCTGTGCCCCGACCCATGGAGGTGGATGAGAGGGATAGAGAGTTCGAGGAACTGGTTGAGAACCTTAGGGGGGCTTTGATGCCTAAGGGAGGGAAGGGGAAGGTTTGGTTGTTTGGGGCGGAAAGGAAGGATTTCCGGATACTCCTCGTGGACAAGGTGAGTCCGAACGTGACGAGAGGAGGGAGGGGGCGAGGGGAGTGCGAGGGTGTGTGTGTTCCATTCTGGAGCTGAGAGTTCCCCTTTGTGCAGGGCGTCCGATTGCCGATGCGCAAGATCAACCCAACCACCACGTCCGCCGACAGCGCCCCGCCTACTCCCCACTCTCCCCTCTCTCCAATGATTCCATCCTCACCACTTTACCCGGACGGTCTCATCGCCCCGGTCTGGGTGCGGAAACACGCCAAGCTCGTCCCATCCGTCTTCGTCCTCTTTCTTCGCCTGTTCGAATCGCCGAATCATAGCGACGGCCAAGAGCTGAGCGCGGACGAGGCGCAGAAGAAGGAGGCGGGGGATAGGGAGAGGGAGAAGGCGGAAGATGAGCTGCTGGTTCGGGAGATTGGGGAGAGAAGGAGAAGGCTAGGGGAGCGGGGCATCAAGTTGACGGTTGTGCTTATGGCTAGCGCTTCGACTCTGGGTCTGTCAAGCTGCCGCCCACCTGACCGAGACCTGATGATTGCTTTTTCCCAGACTCACCAGCGCTGGATCCGCGGTTGTCGTATCTCCGTCGGGCTTCCGCTCTTTCCTCCAAAGCCTCACTCTTCGTCCTCACCCCAGTCCCCGCCGACCAGCTTCCAGACTTCGTTCAATCGCTCCAAGATGCCCTATACGACTCGGCGATGGAGTACTACACGACCCATGCCAAGCGAGTTCGGCGAAAACGAGCTCGCGTACCTGTCAATCAGCTTGAGATGACTGCCGGCATGAGTGGAAGAGCACTGGGACCGCAAGGATGGGCGGTGAGATACGACTGGAAAGCTGCATGGTTCGCTGAGGTCCGGGGAGAGTTGGACGTGGCTAGGCGGTGCGTAGTACAGGTCTGACTGTTCCGCAGCCACTTATACGGCTACAGGCATTACGAGGATTGCTGGAACGAGCTGGCACGGATGTTTGCGTCGACTCAGACATTGCCACCTAGGACGAAGCGGTGGGCCGAGGCTAAGGTGCTTGCGGACTGCGTGGCTGTCAAAGTAGGCGAATACTCTTTAAGCGGGAGTTTGCTAATGCAGCCCAGATTTGCAAAGTACTATTATACGAAGGTGAAGGTCTAAAGGTCCTCACCCCATTCTTCGTCCACCTCAAACGCTTCGGTGATCTGTCCCGAGGATGGGGAATTGGCGAGGAGACTTTCGAGTTTTGGTCTTGGATCGCGCGGCAGTATGTGGATCCATCGCATCAGGGCTCAGAGTTGAAGATCTCTGCAGATATCGGATCTTCGCCGACTTACTCGAGCTCGCCATCCAGTCTGGCCTGCGGATACCCGCTCTCGCTCCGCCGACGTTTCCCACAGCCGCAGCTTCGGCCGCACCTCCCGCGTCGGACTACTTCTGTACTCCTATATCGTCTGGCAATCCCCTGCAAGTGCTTCAGCAACCAGCCTTCTATTTCTACACAGCGGCTTGCTGTTCTGTCCAGCGGCAAAAGCGGTTCGAAGAGGCTCTCGCGGTGGAGTTTGACCAGGACAGCTCGGAGGCAGGAGCTGCTTCGGGATATGTCTCAACAGCACCAGGTTTTGCGAACGAGAAGAAGGTCGATCACGCGGCACTCGTCATCGAGCTCTTCACCAAAGCCTACTCCCTTCTCAAGGATCAGGACTACCCCCAAACTCGCATGGCGCTCTTCGTGGCCTTCCGTATCGCCGAGACCTACTGCCAATCTGGCCAACACGAAATGGCTATGCGCTTCTTCGACCGAATATCCCCGAGTTTCAGGCGTGAGCGATGGCAGCCAATTGTTAGACAGATCCGAGGACTATGGTACGAGTGCGCACAAAGGACGGATAGCATCGAGACGGCCGCAAGGATAGTGTTTGAGATGATGTGTCCGGGGAGCGGGATCGGAGGCGAAGAAAGAAACGCGCTTAAGGATGATTTGATTTCGCTCTTTAAGACTACTGCGCCGTCTACCACGGAGCCGATCGTCTTCGACATGGCAGACCTTCCTTTACTCGATGTCCGAGCTGGCTTCTGGCAGTCCACTGCCGTCTTGTCCGACACAGCAGCTTTCAAAGTCGTTCTGACCTGCCCTGAAACAGTCAACATCAGCAATCTCGGCTTCTCGGCAATGTACATCTCGTTCTCCGATGGAAGGCCCGATGTCGTCGTCGCCGCTTCCGGAAGTGCTGATTTCGTGTTTGTTGGCGTCGTCAAACAGACTGGTGCGACTGACGCGGCAGAGGCTTCGCTCCGGTGGAATGCGAATAGAAGTCTAGTGATTTCCGGCACATTACCAAGCGATGTCGAGGGCGAGGTCAGCATCTCTGCGGTCAAGCTTGTCCTCAATGAAGGCGTCTGGAATGTCCAACTCGTCTTCTCCCCGCACGATCTGGAGGATTGGCTAACTCCAAACGGAGTCCTAGCACCGATCCAAGACCTCTCATCATCCGTGATGTTTCAGCCTCAACCGCATCTGATCACTCTCGCCGTCACACACCAAGCGTCGGCCTACGTGGACGAGTCATTCGATCTCCTCGTCAAGGTCGAGAATCGGGATGAGCGGGAGATGGATATTCGGCTTTCCGTCTTTCTGCAACCGGCCGACGAAGAGGACTCCGCGTCCATCTCCATGGACGACCAGGAATCACGAAGCCTTCTCAAGGATATCCCGCTCGCGATCCTCAACCCGAAGACCTCCGTGGAGAAGGTCGTTCACCTCCGCTCCCCTCATCCAGGAACAAAGATCATCGACTTTTCATTACATTCTATCGTCTCTTGGGCCTCCTCACCGAACTTGGCACCCGATAGTAGGAGTGAACAGACAAATCGGGCCGAAGAGGTCAATCATACCGCTGTGATACCGGTGCTAGCGCCCTTCGAATGCGTCTTCGCCGTTAGCTATCGACAGTCCGGCTCAGCATCTGCTTCAGGCGGGGATGCGGTGGTTTCCACGACCATCAGAGCTCCTGGACCACGGGCCGTTCATGCGGAGAGCTTGAAGGTCCGTGCGAAGGAAGGGAATGAGGCGGAAATTCGATCATGTTCGCTCGAGCAGACTATATCGGAAAGCTTTCCTCAGACATGGGATCGATCGACCTCGTTCTCTGTAATGAGCAAGTTCGCGATCTTGCCCGGATGCAAACCATCTTCGCTCGCCGTTCAAACGAGCTCGCCCGCGGAGCTCGTCTTGTTATGGAGGAGCGATGATACTGCGATTCTTACCGAGACTGTCGTCGCTTTGCCGCCTCTCATGCTTCCTCCTCAAGAAAGCTTCGTCACCCCCCTCCTTCTTCCGCCTGCTTCGGTCCGTCTGCATGCCTCTTTTCCACTCATCCTCCGTGTCAGGAACTCTCACCCCACCCTCTCAGCATCGAGACTGTCGGTACAAGTAGACACTGCAGAGGCCTTCGTATGGCATGGTAGTCGGTCCGCTCGGATCTCTGAGATCCTGCCTGGAGAGACGGGAGAGCTGAGGTTGGAGATGATGGCTGTAGGCGGAACAGGTTGGTTTGCGTTACCGAGAGTCAAGGTATGGGATGGCGAGGGAGAACGGAGAAGCGAGATCAAGGTGTTGAATGGTAGAGCCCAGGAGAATGCGGGGATCGGGAAGGGTGGATTGCTGGTCCTTGTACGGCCATGAGCTGGAGACTTTAAGATACCCTGCATGATGATATAACAAATGGTCCGGTTCCATGCATAGCATGACACAGCTAGTCCGCACCGCCGCGCCATTGCTTGTGCGGATCTGTCAACGGCACATACATCACCCCAAACAACTTCGTCTTCGTCACCTCGCCATTCTCCGACTTGTCGATCTGCCAGATATCCTGAGACCTCTCACCGACGGGGATGAACATCCGTCCTGGGCTCGCGAGCTGGTCGATCAGGGGTTGAGGTATTTGAGGTGCCGCTGCACCGACATGGATGATCTGGAAGGGAGCTGTCCACTCGTCAGGACACGTCGGCGTGTTCGAGGGAGCGCACCATGTTCAGGCGATCCTAAACCAGATTTCAGACGGTATTAGAATGCCGGGAAGGTCAAGGGGGTGTGGAAGGGGTTAAGGATGAGTGGGCGGTCGGAAAGGGGGAGGTGGCTTGGTGGGTGAGAGGGTGGAAGAAGGAAGGGCGGGGGGAGGGGGGTGGAGGAGGAGGAGGAGGAGAGAGAGAGAGAGGAAAGGAGGGAGGGGAAGAGAGGGAGGGGGAAAGAGAGGGTACTTCGATTCGCAAGTCGCTCACCTAATCGGCCATCATCACAGACAATTTCCACCCGTCCCTCCGCCGCTCCAAGCTCCACCCCATCCATTTTCAGATTTTCCTTCGCCATATCCACCAGTCCTTGCAGGTGGTCGATGCCGATGACAGTGGCGTGTGGAGCGAGGTGATGAAGAACAGCCGTCACTACCAATCAATGGACGTCCATCACTTTTCTGCTTTCAAAAGCGCTACGGCTGAATGAGGGACAAGAAGGACTGACGATAACCCGAACCACTTCCCACATCCAATATCGCAACTCCCTTCTGGTGCCCCTTCGGTAGAAAGGGTAAGAGATTCTCGCAGGCGTGAGCGTGCATGTGCGGGGCGGAGATGGTCGCGCCGAAGCCTATCCGTCTAGTCTGACATTAGCATATCAGTCCCGGTTATCCGCGGAGCAGGAAGCAGAGGCGTACTGCGGAGAATCCTGGTATGCGAAACCGGTATGGGGGACGTAGTTCTTCCTGTCCACTTTCCGCATCGCCTAGCCTTGTCAGCGAGTGCGGATCGAAGGATGAGTGCTGACTTCGGCGACTCGCTTGGACTGAATGAGACCGCTCTGTTCGAGCTTGTCGATGAGCTGTGGGAGTCAGCTCGGATGGCTCGAAGGGTCCTTCCAAATGTGAAAGGCGCAATGGAGAAAATCGGAGCTCACCTCGCCATTGGTACGACCGCTACAGGTCCAAGCCATGGTCAGGCCAGAGAAGAGGTATCGAGGAGGGCCCCAGAAAGCTCTTTGCAGTGTCGTAAAGCTCCAGGGCTGTCCAGAATGGATAACCGATGGATGATGACGAGTAGTTTGCTAGCTCGTGACTTTACTGGCGTCAGGTGGAGTCGAGCGGTATTCGGAAGAGTCGGAAGGGGTTGAAAAATCAAAAGTGATGGTGTCCCGGTTCGGACGATACTCGGTTGAATGTCTCGCCACTGCCTTCTTTCTCTCCATGTTCCCGTCAAATTATCCCCTCTTTCTCTCCTATCTTAGTTGAGCCGATGATAGCTTGGGAGTGACAACTCCCTTGATAACTCGTCTTACGACAGTCATGCCGACGCTTTCCCATCTTCAGGCTGGAGGTCATGTGAGCCACCCTCCGTATCACTAGCTCCCTGGGCTAAGCTGAACGATGATCTCATCGACATGATCACCACCTACATCCCCTTGCCACTTGACATCCTTTCTCTCAATGATTCTTGTCATGTCACCCACATCTCAATCGGTGATCCTACATTCGAAGAGGACTGTATGATCTACGGGGTTGGGCGAAGTCTCGCGCGCAACACTGGCTGTGTTGGCGGACGTCCAAGGCGTTCCCCATGTCGTTGTAATCAATCCCATATCATGCATTCCTCTCATGTTTACCTCCATTTGTCAATCTCGAGACTTGGTCTGGAGCCGCTACACAATCTGCAGGCTTGACCACTTGATTCTCCCGTAAATGCGCCCAATGCATTCGGGTTTTCCTTGCAATATGCCCCAGACTATGCTTTCCTGTTATGTCCACCTCTATCGTCAATCTCAGGACGGGTAGAAGGCCGCCTCGTGATCTTTCGACCCCGACTCGCCACGAATCTCAATTATAAGTCTACCGAGAGAGTCGTAATTCAGAGTAGCACAGTGGAAGCTGTCAAGTACCCAACCGGATGGAGCAGAGGAAGACGCGTTATACAGACTGCATGAGATTGGGGCTAGATCAGTCGAGTTCATGCATCGCTTTTGCCACCCACCGGGCAGAGGATTACCGTTTGATCTCTGCTAAAGACCGTGCTATACTTTCCATACGTCGTTCAAACATACCCAAGATTATGCATTCTTCTCCTGTTCACCTCTAATAGTCCTTCTCAGGATTGGTACGAAGCTGCCTCGCGATCTTCCGACATGACCCGCCAATACTGCCACGGTAGCGGTCAATATACCTCCCGCCTCGACACAGGGCGACTCACCTCCAGTATGAGCAGGAACATGAAGGACTGCATATCCTCCATCCTGATTCTCATCAGCATGCATGCGGCGAGTCGGAACAGAAGCGCTCACCGCCATCGGTCCTCGGTAAAAGTGAGGCCCTGTTCGGCAATCTCCTTCGCCAAGTCATCGCGACCGGGAGAAGAGCCGTCTGGTGCGCCTTGGAAGAAGGCAAGGATATCGCTGTTCTAGGTATGGATGCTATTCTTCTAGGTATTCTCATGAAGACTGCTGCCGCACCATTCTATAACTGGTCTCCCGATGTTTATGACGGAGTGCCTACTGTCGTGACGACATGGCTAACACTTATGCCTAAAATCTCTCTACTCACTTTTGTCCTACATCTATCCAATAATCTTTACAATACTGGAGTCCTTGATATTAATGAAAATGATACCTGAGAAGATAAAGGGTATAAGCAGATGCGAGCCGGAGTAGAAGCGCTCTTACCAGGGAATAAGCAATTCCTGACCGCTGACTCAGCAGACACTTGATGGCAGATCGAGAGATACATACTTGAAACCATTCTGGCTGATATCATGTGACGCACTTCAGCTCAGATCCAGGAAGGACAAGGCTGACCTACGTAGAGCGTGCTCTTCAGGACCACATTGTTCCCCGCGAGCAACCGTCTAAACCGCGAACTCCACCCATTCCTAGAGATACGTTCTGCTCAGTCCCTGGTTGATTTGAAGGTCACTCCGCACGTACCCGTCGACGTCGATTACGAATTTATATCTGTTTATCTGGTCAATAGAGTCAACGAAGCAGGACCATAGTCATACCTCGAAGAATCCTCCTTCCGTGACCGTCCCATGAAGTTGATATCCTTAGTCATCTCATCACACGTCCCATCCTCTTGACTGCACTGCAGCTTGGTTCAATGGAGTTACCTTGGAAGCCGAGCATATCTCACCTGGACTGGACTCCCGCTGAGTCCGACATCTAGCCACTTGTCGTTGAGATCCCTCGTACTCCACCCCTCGACCCCTAGTCCGCCGCCATACCCCGTCCTATCCAGCAGTAGAGGATGAAATTCGTTGGTGCCGTTCTGCGCGAGGAAGTGAAGTCTCTCACGTTGGGACGAGCGCCAGCGGGTGTTCTTACTGTGAAACAGACCGGTAGCGGTGCCCCGCTGAGAAAGCGATGAGATTCTAAGCCTTAAGTTCATGTCACGCGTACCCAGAAGGCTTTGCCGATCGACTTCTCCTCCCAGGGCACGTATTCGACTGTCTCATGGACGCCGTCCAGAGGGACGCCGACTACATCGGAATTCCACTTGGTCTGATTTGGTCAGCCAGTGAAGCGGTTCAAGGGAGGCCATGGACCTACCCTACATGTGACGACCACGGGTACTAGATCGACTGCAGCTCGGTGCTGCTCAGACAGGAGGACGTGATGCTACGACAAGTCAGTACTGGACATATCAAAACCTTGGCGCGACCACGTAGTCCATCAGATCGGGGTTATAGCAGCAGTCCGCCGCTCTGCCAAAGTCGGCAATGAAGCTCTTCGGTCGACCGAGAGCTGTCAGATGGAATGAGTGGGAGGACATCTGACTCTGTTTATGCTCACTAGTATCAGCATCAAGGTCGAAGTCGGCCTCATCGAGGTCGTTGTGCAGGAGATCGGTGTTGCGGGTTTTCAGTGGCGAACCAGCTGGACATGACCATTGCCTGTATGACAATCTCAGTACGGTTCATCAAATGTAAGGGCCAAGCTGACCATCCGTAGGTCCAGCCCATTTTTTTCTCGGCCACGGCGAGCTGGGACTTCGACCACACTGCTCCAGACGTCAGCCATCATCGCGATTTCGGGACCAAAACAGTAAGTCGACCTTTGCCGGCCCACGCTAGGGCTTCGCTCCGCTCGCGAAGATCATTATGCACCATACCTCGCGGTCCATCGTCGATCGAGAAAGCGAGCTCGAGGGGTGGATCCATCGTGAATAGCTGAGGCGGGAGAAGCGGCAAGATCGGCAAGAGCAGCGTCAAGGTGTTGCTGCACCAGTCAGCCAGCTTGCAGAGGGGTTTGGAGGATTATGACGGGCTGAGCAGTGAAGGTTGTAGGCCTGGACACTCACTTGCATCTCCATTTCCACCCGCCCTCGCCCTGAACCTTCACCCTTCCCTTACCCCTCGTCTCCCAATCCTTCGGTTCCCACTCCTGATCCATTTCGCATGCGGTACCCTTATCTCCTTGACCGTCGGGCATGAAGGTGAAGGTGAAGATGGCGCCCTTGCTGCGGACTTCTGCTACTCGTTCGCGCAGTATGTCGATGGGAAGTGAGAGGAAAGACAGTAATGGGTTGTGTGAGGAGGGGAGGAGCGGAGCGACGGGCGGAGGGTGAGGAACAGGGGACGACTGAGTGAATCGGTACCTGAGGAAGGGTGAAAGATTCCCGTCAGCTCTGACCGACTATTCCAGCATAAGGCTGCCACAGACGCATAGCCATTGTGAACCTGGCTATGCTCTTCCGCCGGTCAATCACCATAGCTCGAATCCCCTTGACGGCTTCATCCCGAATCCCATCTCATATTCTTCAACAGCATCCTCCAGAGTCACGACCTCCCTGATCCTCGCTTCCTGCTGTGCGGCCTGCACCTTCGCCCGGTCAATCAGGAGCTCTATAGGATGCCGACTGGTCTTGCCCGGAACGAATCTCGTCAGGCCTTTCGAGTCGACATCGACCACATCCCTTGAAGCCTGCGCATGATTTTTGGAGCGGGAAAGAGGGCTGTGAGGAGAGACAAAGGAGCTGCTGGAGGTATAGGCATCCGGCAATGGCGGTTGATGCCAGGTCGGAAGAAGGTAGTGCAGGGCGAAAAGGAAGGAGACCAAGAGGATGATCGTGCCTGCACGGATAACACGGGGCATCTTGCCTGTCGCGTGTTGATGTCGTCCTATCTTGGTATGGTGGCTGTCGTCCGAAAAAGATGTATACCTCGCTACTTTGCTTTTACTTTCCGACGCGATTGTTTTCGTGCCTGAGTTCATAAATTGAACGGGAGATTCGGTAGACGATGGCCCTCGCACTTTTCAATAACCATTAACAGAAGATGAGCAGACAACACCATTCGTTCTGCACAGAGACTATCTACTCACTCACTCAGGCAGTATTCCGGAGTATAGGCTCGATCACACACCGAAGATGTTCAAATTTCCCCAAATCATCATCAAACTCAATATCTCGATTTGATCGCCGCTATATTCCCTGATCGTGATGGTACATGCACAGACTCCGGGATAATGCCATCCCCTTGACTGCTCCGACGACCGACATGGAGGCAAGCAGAGTGTGAGTGCTGAAAATCTGCTCACCCTACAGCCTCGCCAGCACAGGAAACTTTGCACACTCTTCGGGGCCATCTTCGCATCGAGAGGCAGAACACGCTTTATGACGGATGTCTCTGGTGACCGACCCTCCTTTCGACTTAGCTTCGGCATAAATCTGAAATCCGGGTCCCTGTCGCTGACTTCTTGCGTTAGTCTTCTCATTCCTTCTCTTTTCACCATTCCTCTCGATTTGTTCTCTTCTTTTGGGTGATCCCTATGACTTGTCCACAGTTAGGCATTGAGAGTGGGCAAAACGCTCCAAGCTTTCTGACCTATTGTCAGTATATGGTTCCAGCTGTAGACTGTGAGTAGCTTGTATCGGTTTTCTCGGATCGGCAACGTGGGAAGGATCAGCGAGACTAGTCAGGCCTCCTCATCACCATCTCGTCTCGGCCTCTCCGTGTTCCCACCATTCCTACTTCAGGGGACTAGGCTAACGTGACCCTTCTCCACATTCGCCATCAGACTACAAACATTGTCCATCATGTCGATGGCCAGTGACTCCCTCGCCACGCCGACGCAGACCTCTACGCCGACCATCAACCTCGGAATCTCCTCAAAAGGTCCTGAGGGACGAGGGGCTCCTGGAGCTTCCGGTGTCGTCCCATCCGGGTCAGGCGGATCGAACGGCGGAGCACGAGCCTTTCCCCCGGCTGCCGCTTTGCAGTTAGCAGACTCGCAAACAGCATCGCCTAGCTCTGCGCCCACCGACCCGCAAGCTCCTCGTCTACCCACTGCTCCTCATATCTTACCTCCCGGTCTGATCCATCCACAAGCGGCATCGGCAGAAGGGATGCCGGGAGACACTGGACGTTCGGGAGGTGGCATGGCACCGATAGGATCAGGAATGCCGAACGAGGTGAGTGTGAACTTCTATCCGCTCGAAACGGGACAAGGTGGTGCAGCCGGGCTGATCATGATCTCAGCAGGCTTTCTTGGGGAGTCAACAAGCATCGACCCTTCCTATACTCGGTCTACCTCCACACTTGACACATCTTCGAGGCTCACAAGCAATGCGACCAGCGGTAGGGGGGATGCTCATGAATACACCCCGCGGGTGGACGCCGTATCCAGGCTATATGCCACGTCCTCACCCCCACTTGGTATGTCAGACGTACTTCCGCAATACCGCTCAGCTCATCGGACCAAGCCTTCATCCACGCTCTTCATCAGCCATGTGCCCCCTGATCTCGTCGAACATGCCATCGCTCATGCTCTCCGCGAGTGCATGCCCGTGCGCATCAAACTTCATCGCGTGGTGGACCTCGGCGGCTCCTTCGCGCAGAATGCGTATCAGGACTGGATGCCTCGCGGGGGTGAGTGGGATTCAGCCTACAGGGACGTGATGTTGATCTCCCAAAGGCGCCCTCGAGTTCGACAACATGTACAATGGCAAGTGTCGTACAATTCTTCGGCCAAGCTGACTCTGATATTGTGTCTGCCCAGTCGAGAAAGCCATGGCGACCCTTCCTATCCATCCTTTCATGGTGGAGCGCGGGGTTTTCATCTCTCCATACCCGGCGCCACACATTGTACCTTTTCCAGACCCGCCAGTGGCAGCTCGCTACCTTCGACCGACTATGCTCATGCAATTCCCGGAGATACCTCTAGAGAGCACGGCGACGGCTGGCTTCATGGCGTCATGTCCGAGTCCAGGCGAGCTTTTCGACGTGGTGAGGCAGTGGGGCTCTCTCAGACAGGTCAGCGTCTGGGCGGACAATTCTGGCGATACACCAGCGGATGGTCCGGCGAACTCCAAGTGGGGCGCGAGGGTGGAGTTTTGGTTCGAGAATGAGGCAAGGAGATTTGAGGTCGGATTCGGTCAGACGGGTAGTATCATCAAGGGCTGGCAGCTGTGAGTCTTCGTGTCTCACGGAGATCTCGCTTATCGCAGATGAAGCGTCATCTGCGCTGAAAACCTGGTCACCGCGATGCCGCGTGCTCTCTGTTTGGCCCTGCCACCTCCTTCGATGCTTTTCCCTCCGCCGGTCAACGTACCAGTCTTCAGCCAGGGAAGAGTCGGATCGTACAAGCCCGCTCTTCCGGCAAAAGCGCTTCAAATTCATAAGGCTCTTGCTCATTGTCCCCAAAGCCGCACCGGGCTGCCGACGCCCTCGACCTCATTCCCCCCCGCGACTGCCTTCGCTACCATCGGCTATCCCCATACCCCGCCCTTGGGATCCTTCACGCCACCCTGGACGGAGCATGATCACTTTCTGCGTCAACAAGATTTGCCTCTCTCGCCTGCAGGGACTATCGGGGTCGGCTCCGTTGCACATGGGTCTCCGAGTCCGCGTCATATGACAGAGCACTCCCGTCAATGGTCGAACAGCAGCACCAGCCTGTCCAGTCTTAAAGCCGGCACTCATACTCGGCACAGGACGTGGAGCGTGACTGTGGATGAAATCCCGGGTGGAGGGATCAAGGCGACGGGTCTCATGGCGGATGACGGCACCTATATCCTACATGGTGACTATTTTAGGTCCACTGTTGGACGAGCTGATTCTTATGGACAGGTCCTGGCCAACATATCCGGCCCGCCCCGGTGAATGGCCCCGGTTCGAAGAGCAGTTCTGGCTTGGTGGACTACAGCAATGTCTTCGTGAAGGTAGTTCCGCCTCGGTGGCACCGTCGAACGTACTGAGAGATACTCAGAATCTGGAATCGCAAATCACTTCATACTTGTTAGGGGAGCTGTTCGAGGCGGTAAGTTGGATCGACCTGCGATTACCAAATGTGAGCTGATGGCAATCTCGAGGTCGGCCGCATCATAAGCGCTCGCGTCATGAGGGACGAGGAAGGACAGAGCCGAGGGTACGGCTTCGTCAGCTTCCAGACGCCAGACGAAGGTAAGTCTGCTGCACGCCCCGTGACTGAAGGCTGATATAGCACAAGCTGCGCACGCGATTAGGACGATGAATGGCACTCGCGTCGGTGGCCAGATCGTATCCGTCACTCTTCACGAGCCGCGTAAGCTGAGGCCGGAGAAAGTGGCCGAGCGTCGTGCGCTGGGTGTCTCTATGGGCTATGGGCGACAAGCCATTCCCAATCGTCGGTCATCTAGTCCTGTGAGGACAGATCGCCGAGGCAGGACCGATATCTCTTCCGACGAGCCAAAAGCGAGTCGTGATTCTTTCGGACTAGCTATGGCTGATGTTGCTGTAGGCTCCAGACACAACCGACGACATTCGGTCGCGCAGTCCTGAGCAGCGTAAAACAGCTCTGGCGAGACGGGTCGGAATCCGCGTCAGGAGCTTCGTGTGCGCCAAAGCGGTACCTGAAGCGTACATCGAGCCAACTGTAAAGGCGCTAGTCAAGCACGATCTTAGCCTCATCCCGCTTCTGCACGACCGCGAACAGCTCGATGCAAAGATCGCCGAGACTCTCGGGGTGCTTCACGAGGATCCAGAGCTGAACATGAACCTCGGCATCGTTCAACCCGGTCGAAATCCGTCAGTTCTCATGCCATCCTCCGACGAGGTAGCTCGATTGCGAACCGAGATTGAGCGCATCGACCCGATGGATGTAGATGAGATCATGGGAATCCTCCTCACGAATCTGTCATTAGACGCCGTGCATCACTCCCTCACGAACCGACGCTTTCTGGCGATCAAGTATAGCGCGGCGAAGAAAGAGGTGATACGTCAGCAAGAAGAGCAGTGTCTTACCATGCGATCGACACCCACGGATGCCTCGGACAGGGTCCAGCCTCCCCAAGCGAGCGATCCTCCGCCAAGGCCTCCGCCTGATGCCGAGGCTCTTCACGATAATCTCGAACTTCGCGCGCTCGCCGCTCTTTCTAATCGCGATATCCTTACTAAGCTCTCCGGTCTGGACGGCGATGCGCTGTGTGGCCGACTCGGTATTGCACGACCCATGTTCCAAGACGCATCAGCGAACAAAAGATGGACACAAGCGGTTATGGCGAAGCCCACTCTGGCAACAAGGAATGAGATTAGGAAGCAACTGATGCAGAAGCTAGACGTAAGTGATCAAGATCCGTCGGGTCCGCCGCTAAGAAACCCTCGACATCCACAGACTATCGTCCTCAAGCGGAGCCAGCTGAGTACTGTCGTAAGGCAGCTGATGGACGAGGAGGACGAGAAAGAGGCCATCTGTGAGCTGTGAGTGTGGCGACTATGGCTTGTCGATATCAGCCGACTTTCACGCTCAGCATGCTGTATCCGGCCATCCTCAACGCGAAGATACAGGCGAAACTCAATGAAGTAACGCGCAGGGCATCCACTTGAACCGAGCATGGCTCAACACCAACATCCGTACGCCCTTGTATAGGGGAGTATACGCTCGAGCAAGGAAGTTGAAGGCGTCAAAGTCTCATTCACCCTCCAATGTGCAATACCAACGATCCCTCCTATCGCGGACTCTCGTTTCGTCGTCCCGATCCGTCGGCACCATTAGTAATAGTAGATAAAACCCGTTCTTCGAGTCGTCAGTCCCGAAGTCTCCGTCTCCATATATCGCTCCCATCCTGTGCATAACTACCATCATCGAGAACCGCATTGAATAGAGTAGGATGGAAGAATGCATCGTAGATCCCAAGAGTGCGACAAGCCACGCCTTCCTATGAAGTATACTCTCCCCATCCGCCACCAAGCATTGGCGCCTGAACACCCTGTCCGCTACCCAACATCTGTCCTTGGCCTTGTCCTTGTCCTGGTCCGATCCCTCCAGCGAAATTATGTTGACCGAGCGAGTTCACTCCTCCCATCACCGGCATCCCATGCACCCCAGCTCCCGCCGTCCCACCTGCTCCAGCCTGGTTCATCCCCGGCGAAAAAGAGAGCGACGCGAGGTTAATCCCTCCCATCGAAGCGGGATTGACATTCTGTCCTGGCCCACCACCACCGCTACCGGCATTCCGCGCCATCTGGAGCATGGCGGGATTTAGTCCGCCCATTTGCGCGAGCTGGAGTTGGGCGAGTTGGGCGGGGTTGATTCGGGCTTGTTGAGGATTCTGGTACATCTGGGGTTGGAGGGGTGGGGACTGGTGCGGGAGTCGTGTTGTCTGGAATTGTGTTTGGGGTTGTGCTTGTTGGAGTTGTGATTGGTGTTGATGCTGTGGTTGCTGTGATTGATGATGCTGATGTGATTGGTGTTGCGAGAGGTGGGAGATCGGAAGGGAAGGCGTATACCCCTGCCCCTGACCCATTGACTGTAGATGCGCCGGCAACCTCCCCTGACTCTGGCTCCCGTTTACCTCTACCGAGCTTCTCGGTGTCGCTCCCAGATTCCCAGTCGAAGGCGTCCTCATAGCTCGTCCCGAGTCACCCGGACCGGAAGAGGACGACGCCCCCGGCGTCTGGTGCTCATGTCCGTTCGCCGTTCCCCTCCGCACACCTTCCTCCGCCGGATCGACCTTGAATTCAGTGTTTGAGTGCGGCTTGCACATGTGTGTATAGTGGTCTGAAGAGGACCGGTCGATCTGATAGATTTGGGTGTTGTAGTCCCACTGTGGCCCTCGGGATTTCCGGGCTTGCACGAGAAGGTGGTTCCTAACCTCGTCAGCTCAATCTAACTCTCTACGTAGCCAGATAGTCTTCGCGGCTGGACGAGCAGCTGGAGAGGACGCCAACGCACCAGTAACTCGCACTGCTCTGGATAGCCTCCCGATCAATCTCCCCCTTCTTCCCATGCTGCGATATCCCCAGAGAGGTCCCAGGCCCCTCCCTATCCTTCTCAATGAACAGATCGCTATCCTCGCCGATCTCGCCGGACGCGATCATTGCTAATCGCTTTTGACGCTGTTTCCAGTGTAGATGAGATAGGTCTGGTTGAGGTCGGGGTTTCTTTGGTGGTGGCAGAGTGGGGGATTCAAGTGGTGGAATGACGATTGGGGGTATTGCCGGTTGCCCAGGCTCAAGCACAATTCCGGATTCGGGCACAACCCCGGCTGGTCGCTTTGGAGTTGGGTCGGGAGGAACAGGCACCGAATTGGGTATCGAAGTGGACTGCGGAAGTGGTTGATACGGAGCGAGACTCGTGAGATACCGCTTCTGCTGAGCAGGTGTCATGAAGCTCATGATGTCGAAAAACTGGCCAGATTCCGCCGCGAGCTTCTGCGTGTGAATCAGGACCTCGAAGTCGACTTGGGGTGTTTGGCGAGCGGACATCGCTGTCGTCGAAGAGGATGATGAGGAGGAGGCGATGGAAGGGAGAAGTAGGGTGACGGTCCGAGGGGGAGTTGATCGTGGCATCTTGAATCGGGTATCTCGGGTGCAAATTCGGTCGAGAAGCGAAAAGGGAACAACGCGGAGCCGAGTAAGGGAGGAGAATCCCTTCAAAGGAATGGGTCGATCTCGTTGGGGCTCCCGCCGGGCTTTTATACAAAGTCGTCAAGGATCCAACACCTATGCTGACGCGCAAGTGTTTCTAGTGCTCGAGAGAGGTGTACTGAAGTCGACGCCAAATTTGTAGAGCAGAGAGTCTCGAGAACCATTCCGGCCGGAACAGGAAGTCTGCCTGATATCATCCGCCTCTGCTCTTCTTTGTTTCACATTTCAGGCTGGGTGCACGTGGTTGAACGTGGTAGTCAAGCCCCATGAACTAGTGCGAAGCCACTCCGCCTTCACCAACGACCATCAACACGATACCCTCCTAAACTCGGCCCGTGCTTCATGTCGCCCATCCTGCCGCAGTACCAACGCCTCCCTCACGATGACAAGAATTACCTCGAATCATGGCGGAACTCTCCAGTGGCGAAGGAGGTCGACGATGTAGACTTACTTACGACCTACCCACCTCGACACGGCTCCGGAACTGCATCCGGTTCTGGCTCGCGCCAATCCGTCGTCACCTTCATCTTCGTCCCCCGCTGGCCCGTGAAGGGGAAGAAGGAGAGTGTACTTGGCACCATGGGACGGGACAAAGAGGAGACAACCGCGATGGCGCAACGTGCTTTCCCGACCTTGGCCCACTACCCAGCGGACCGGATCGAGTTTTTGAGTCCCGAGGATAAGGACGCGAAGATCGAGAGTGATGGGTGGAGTAGGATATTGGACGATACGTGGGATCGACTTTATACGGATGGACCGGAGAGGTTGAAGGTTCAGGTGGCGGATGGGCCTGGTGAGGCTGGGAAGAGGAAGTGGAGAGAGATTGCGATCATCTTGGGGACGATGAGCTCTCCTATCATCGTTGGTGTTCTTGTTTTGGCCATCCTGTGGGCCAGTGGGAAGCTGGATGAGTAGGGTGACGGCGGTTCGCATGACACGTCACTTTCTATGTACGATATCAGGTCCGAAGAAAGGGAAAATCAAAATGGGGACACTCACTTCACTTCCCCTGGACCATTCGAACGACTATCGACAAGCTGTCATCCACATTTTTTATGGGATAGTGATGAACTTGCCATGAGAGATTGTCGGAAATCTGTCCCGACGCGATGTCCAACGCATCGCAAACCACCTCGACCCCCAGAAAAACCCCCGCTTCGGCTCGCCCCGCTATCGACCTTCATCCTCCTCTTCATCGCGCTTCTCTCCCTCTTACACCCCACCCACGGACTAGCCCAAGAGACCACGTCCCACTCCTCCTCGTCTAACCCCTCCCCCTCAGCCATTTCCACAATCTCAATCTCCGGTCTCCCCTCCCTCCTCACCCTCCCACCTCTCAACTCCACAGCCCCAACCATCCAGCTGGACCTGCCCACCACTTCATCCCTTTATATCACCCTCAACATCTGTTCTCTCGGAGCCAACACCTCGCTCATCCCCTCCGTACTCCTCTCCACAGCCTCTCCCACGGTGTTCAATCTCGGGACTCGTCCGTCTGCAGATCGTGAGTCGGGAGGAGTGGGGCGGGCGAATCGGAGAAGCAGGGCGGGGACGACTTGGTTATTGGAGTGGGATATGGGGTTCGCGAATTGGACTTCGACGGGGGAGGAGGTCGGAGTGGCGGTGTTCTTGGGGATGGGGTTGAGGGTGGATGGGAGCGTGGATGGAAGTGTATTGGGGCAGGGGAACGTTGTCGTACAGATTGGTATAGCGGGAGACGGTACGTCCGCGCTCAGGTCTCTGATCATCAACATGACTATACTGAGTCCGACTAGCCCCGCTGCACTCCCTCTCTCCCGCCGCCCCGCTGCTCGGCGACACAACCTCCACCTCCCTCCTCCTCTTCTCCCCTCTTCTCCTCTCCTCTCCCCATCCCCAGCCTTCCTACCCAAACTACACCCTGCCCCCTCCTCAGCTCTCCCTCCCAACCTACCCATCCCCCCTATCCAACCTGACCTCCCTCTCAACCAATCTCTCCCTCATCCTCGTGCTCACCACTTCCTCGCCAACCCTCGACGGGCTCGACAGCAGCTTGTGCGCAGTCCAGTCTGCGAACTCATCGACAGGAGCAGTGGCCGATCCGAGGCATACGTATGTGAACGCCACGACGAGCTGGATGAGCGTCGGCGGGGAAGAGGGGTTTCGCACCATGTGGGTCGTGGGGGAGTTGTTGGCGGAGACGAACTATACGGCTTGGATCGTGGATGAGAGAGGTGTGACGAGCGCGGCGATCTGGTTCAGCACGAAGGAAGGTCAGCCGGGGGCTCCCACACACTTTACCTCACTCGGATTCCATGGAGCTCGTAGGGGAAGTGTGCTAATACGTCAATCTAGCTTCCTTCCCTTGCCAACTCGTCGTCCCCACCCCTCTCTGTCCATCAATAGCCTACGCCGCCCCCCTCCCCCCAAATACAACAGGCTCCAGCAGCTACCCTATCACCGCCCTCCCCTCTGACATCACGAGACTCATCACCATATCCCTCCAGTCCTTCACCACCTCCCTTCTCACCACGGCATGCGGGCGGGACCTCTATTCCCACCTCTCGAGCTGTGCGGACTGTCACGCTGCGTATCGCGATTGGGTATGCCGAGTCGTCGTACCTCAGTGCGCTTCCTCCTCCACCACCTCTTCCGCTTCTTCCGGTTCGTCCCTCTCGAGTCCGCCATCAGCGCAAACGATATTCAGAACGCCAGCGTCTCCTCGCAACCCGACTGTGGTCCCGGGGTACGAATACGACGAGCTCTTACCCTGCTTGAGCGTGTGTAACGCCGTCGACCGCGCTTGCCCTGTCTTCCTGGGATTCAGGTGCCCGATACGAGGCGTCACTGCCAATGCGAGTTACGGGTTTTTGGGTGGGGAGGCGGATCAGGGGGATGGCAGTCCGGGGACGGGGTTGGCCGCGTTGGATAGGTGGGGCAATAGGTGGTGTAATGGGTGATGGTGATGCATTTTTGGATGTCTGCAGAGGGAGGGAGATTGCATGTGATGGAATAAATCGTCCTCGTCAATCCAGCTCCCCTTTCTGACTGAAGTCAACGCAGATCAAGGTGAAGGGCAATGAAGGAGCCCTGACGAGTTGAATGCCAAGGTTATGATAAAGCTCCAGCGCTGGTGCAAAAACAGGAAGAACGCGGGCGTTTTGACTTCAGAGCATAAGGAGAGCTTTTCCCATGCAATCACAGGTCGCGTAATCGATGACACGGATGCACGTTCGAGGTAAACTAAGAGAAGCGCACGGAAGGCAAAGCTGGACAAGGCAGATTGCATACAGTGGTACACATCGTCCTCCGCAGTCGAGCTCCCCTCCCAAGCACCTAGAGGTACAAAAAAGAGTGGAGAGGCGCAACAAGGGAATCGAATTATTATGCTATAGCGATGAAGATACATGATGCCCGAGGAAAGAAGGATGAAATTGGGCTTTTGGGTTGAGCGAGGGGAGAGCTGCCACTCCTCATCCCTGGATTCCCCTACTTCCCGCCGGCCCCGACGACGACGATATGACCGAGATACGCGACCGCCTGATTGAAGAGCACGAGGTTCCCCTCCGCCTGCCCGGCCTGTGCAATGGTGGGCAGCGGGTCTGCGGAGGACGCCGTGGACGTGGCAGTGAAGTTTGAGGTGGTCGTCACGAACTCTGGGAAGATTGAGGTCGCGTTGAATGATGCTGAAATGGCGGAGGCGGAGGCGGAGGCGGAGGCGGAGGCGGAGGCGGAGGCGGAGGCGGAGGCGGAGGCGGAGGCGGAGGCGGAGGCGGAGGCGGAGGCGGAGGCGGAGGCGGGGGCGGAGGCGGAGATTGAGGCCGAGGGGGAGGCAGAGAGGGAGGAGGCGAGGGAGGCGGAGGGGGAGGCGGATACGGAGGATGAGAGGGTCGAAGTAGGTGAGGTAGTGGAAGTGCTGGTCATCGTAGGAGTCGTCGAGGTGGAGGTCGTCGTTGGTGCCTGCCAGTCGTCAGCGATGTCAAGACAGTCGTGGGCGACTTACAACCCAGGTGGAGGTCGGCGTCGTCGAGGTCGTTGTGGGAGGCGTCCATGTGCTCGTCGGAGCGACGTAAGTCGAAGTGGGCGTTTGCTGCTTCTATCAGCTCATCTCCCGCAGAGAGCTGCAGGAAACCCACCGACGTCGTGGTCTGCTGGTTGCTCGATCCATCGTTATACCACCAAGACATCTGAAACTGTCCTAAATCTTCACTCTACGTCCACCCATCAGTAAGCCTTACTCGCTTCAACATGGTCTACTCACCGCAAAGTGATCAAACAGTCCCCTGCTCATATCGAGTGACCCATAACCACACGACGGGCATTCATCCTGGATCGTCGCGACGGCGGTGACACCGCCGTAGGAGATGGTGATGGATTTCCCGCAGTTGGGCGAGGGGTAGGATGATCCGAATTGTGCTGAGTTTTGCGCGACGATCCAGTCGGATCTCACGCTGAGGCTCGTCAACAAGTATTCTAACCGTCCATCGAGGGAGGGGGCACGACTCACTTGTAGCCACCGCAAGCGCCTAAGCCGACATCATAGAATGTGGCCCGACCACCATAGCTGTCGCGCTTGTCGAGGGAGGTCTCGTCCCCCGCTTTGATGACTGGGGCGTGGGTTGAGCGGGAACGAGAGCGGGTGCGCTCATGGACTTTGGCGTCGGCGAACAAGAGGGTCGCGGGCAGGACGAGGAGGGCGAGGATGCAGACGAGCATGTCGAGGTGTTCGTAGGATGTTCAAGCGGAGCGCTTCGGCTTTTGAATATCGGATTGGTTGTCGGAGGTGATACGAATGGACAGTCGAGGTAGGAAGCACTGTTGATACCGGAGAGGTAGAGCGGAGGTCAGTGATCCGCTACGGTGCTACGATACCGGACGTCAGCCTAGTTCGGTCCGGAGAATGCAAGTCGTTTGTCCTCGAGTTAATGTACTCACCCAGGCTGGAGTACTTGCTAGTGAGCGTAAAGAGCGTGATGACCGGTGCGGTCGATTATGGCAATGGCAATCACAACAAGCCTTCGGTAGAGCTGTCGATCTTGGGAGCTGGTGAGTCGGTCTGGAGCGGTCGTTGAGGGTAGGAAGGGGGAGCCGGGTCGTAAAGAGCGTGGGGTCGTGCAAAGAGAGTCGAGATTGATTTCGTCGAATGAAAGATGAAGGATGATAGTCTCCCAGTAGTTTCAGAGCTGAGCCAGACGCAGGACACCCTGATATCTTTCCAGCCACCTTGAAGGAAAATCAGGCTCGTTCGTCAACGCCACGTGCAGATCGACGCAAATATGTACTGTGGGAAGGACTTTCAGGAACAACTAGCGCGAACTGTTCTTCCCAGAGGTTGGGGAGCGGGCCCTGGACGATGACACTTCTGACGATCAACATTGATCTTTCAGTGCAGTTCTCAGCCGGCATCCCGAGGATGAACTCGCAGCAGCAGCAGGCACCGCTGTTTTGATCACGAATACCAGGTCTGATCAAGAAGTGAATATGAAGATACGAGAAATCAAGCTCGTACAGCATGTCATCGTAAACGCATCAACACATCTGCAATCAAACCCGACACATCGTTGCTCGCAGCAGCTACACACGTCGCCTCCTCGATGTCCAGGTCCGAGCCCATCAACTGTTGAGATGGCGTCGTCAGCGCAACGAGAATCGATGTTTGACGGGAGACCCACATGAGCTGTTGTCAACCGCTTCGTCGCCGGGTCGAAGTGAAGTACGAGCGTGACGGCGCGCTTCTCTCCAGCCTTTGACTTGGAAAGCATGGGTGCCGGCACATCGTATTCGAGATGTAGCTCGTTCTCAAAGACAGCTTTGACGCTGCGAATGCCAAGTAGGTTCCGGTAGAAGGAAAGGGATGCTGAGAGCCTGGCGTCACTTGTCAGCTGGAGATGGCGCCTCCGCCTGCGACCAGACAAACGCACCAGTTGCACATCTCGTCAACTTTGGTGTCACCTGCTTCCCGACCCTCACGAACTTCCTTGGCTCGAGCTTCTTCTCTTTCCCGTTCCCTTTCGAGCTTTGCGACCTGTCGAAGGCGCTCGTCAGCAATTGGTACCAAAGGGCCATACCCGGTGGATGATCCTGGTAGTAGTGTACTGACCCCTCGGCGCGTCCGCACCACTTCCTCCATAGTCACTTCCGTGTTCTCCGCTGTCGACGACAGCTCCTCCGTCAGCCCTTCGATCTCCACAGTCTGAGCGTCGAGGACATCGTTGGCTTGCGAGACAGTGAGTCGCTAAAGGCGGGTTTTTTTAATCTTTGTAGCGAGACACTTTTCTTACATTCTCTGGCGGGTGGGTCGCCTTGATCCGCTTGAGCTCGAGCTCCATCTCTGCGATCTGTTTGTAGACGGCTTGTGCCTCAAGCAGCTGCTTCTGCAGCTCGATATGCTCTACAGAGTGGTGTCATCCGTCAAACGATTCTTGCTGAATGGCAACTCCACTCACTGGTGGCATTCTCCTGCGCCAAACGCAATGCTGTCTCACGCATCTCGTCGACTTCCGCCTTCGTCGTCTTCAAAGCCGCTTTCTTCCGCGCATTGATCTGCTCTGATATCGAATCGTACGTCAGCGGCCACACCTCCTTCCGAAAGCTGACATGGCAGCTTGGCGAAGTGTCGACCCTCTGCTCACCTCGCTCCTCATTCTCCCCAGGCCGCACACCCTTAGGCTCATCCCCTGTGATCGAGTCCAAGAACTCCCGTTTCGCCTCCTGCTCCAAGTAGGTGAACTTGAGTCGACGGAAATAGTCCTGTTTAATCTTGTCAGCCTCATGATCTCCATTTATCCCGTAGGTCAACGCACCTTCTGCGCTTCCATCTCCTCCTTTACCAATAGCGGATTACCGGGATCCATCGTCATGGCCGACTCGTTGCTATGCATCGTCACATCTCGCAGAGCTCGCTCTTGGAATCGTTCGCGGTGCTGCTCGAGATGGAGCGGGGCCGATGAAGCGATTATCAGTCTGGCGCAAAGTGGTCATCAGTTGGGCAAGGGAAGAGATAAGGAGGAGGGTCACTCACTGGTCGTATGCTTGGTATCGCGATGATCCAGATGCAGTGGACGAGTGCATCGTCGCCGAAGCGGTAAGGGCTGCCATGTCTTCGGTAACGAAGGGATTGAAGGCTGAGGAGATCTAGAAGGCCATCATGGTTGTTGATGCGAAAGAAGGGCGCGGCTGATTTTAAAATTTCGGCTTTTCGGGGTTTTTCCGCTCGGTGGCGTCGACGTCTGTTTATTCAAAAATTACTGTAGATAGCTTGAAATAGGATATCTGCATGCCGGATTTGATGCCTTGATAATATACGGATACTCGTGCCTCTCCATGCAGTATACAATGCCCACCATCCGATGATCTTCCCAATGTCGCCGCGTCATCGCAACGCCGCTTGTACGTCTTTGTCCTGCTCGTACCGCTTGATACCCCGCATCAAGTCCCTCGCTTCTCTTGCCGGCCTCGCGGTCGCGCTCTGATCTGCGGCAATACTCGCCAAGACCTTCTTGATGATCTCGTCCAACGTATCAAGATCGTAGAAGGCATCTGGCGCATCCTCGAGGATCGCCAAGATGACGACGCTGACCAGAGGCGTCGGTGGTGTGGGCGCGGCCAGGAAGGTGCTGATGATTCAAGTAAGGACCCTATGGGATTGAGCAAAGAGGACTTACTCGACGATGGGCCTGATACTCTCGGGCTCATGTTTAGCCAAACCAGACACGACCTTCCCGATGGCGGTATTATAGGTCTCTGAGATGGGGTCAGAATAGCGATGCGAGCCGCGAGAGACGCTCACCACCCCGTCCTTCAGCAAAGGCCTCCTCCACGAGTTCGACGATCGAAGCCTTTGCCGCGGGACCGATGTGTTTCCCAGCGCTACTACACAACGCTGCTAGAGCTTGCACCATTGATGGCGCAATCTCGCTGTCGCCTGACCTGATACCGCCGATGAGCTCGGTGATGAGAGGATCGACTCTCGGCTGGCGAACGTGTGAGCCGACATTTCTACTTCAAGCAAGTACTCTCACCTGATGCTTCATAAGCTCGCCAAGACCAGCCGCAGCGCGACTTCGCACAGAAAGCGCAGCTGGGTCGGACGCCGACTTGACGAATGTCCGTGTAAGCTGGGGGTGGAATGGCCGGACGAGCTGGGGGACCTCCTCCAGCAAAACCGTCAAGGTCGACAAGCTATTACTCGTCAGTACGTGTCAAATGGAAGGAGCTTCTACCGACATCGCAGTCTTGATAAGCGGAGCAATAGCCTGTCCCGAAATGACACGGATGAGCGGACCTGTAAGCTGAATGATGTATGGCTTGATTGCCGCTTCCGACGTCCTCTGTACGAGATCTCCTATCCCCAGAGCTGCCTGCTCCCTCTGTTCTTGCGTACCGTTAAGTACACCGGCAAGAAGGATGGGAACAATCGATTGGACACCTTTCGGCCTCGAGAAGCCCGCGACGTGTTTTCCAGGTGACCCCGCTGATTCGATACTCCGACGTAGAGGTACTACCAGATCCTCGAGCTCATCCTTGTCTACGGTCTTGACGAACTGCTCAAGCGCTTCCCAAGCAGCGGAGACGACATCGTCTGTCGAATGATCGAAAAGGTTGACAAGAATCCGGATCCAATCGACTCGGTAGTCTGAGGTATCCGCGGTATTGACCTGGCACATGGTGGCAAAGACGTTACAAGCGGTGGCTCGTCGTTGCGGGTTAGGATTCTTTGCCCTAAGCAAGCTTCAGTAGCGATCTCGCAACACGCAAAGGAACCGACCATCCAATCAGCAGCATCTCCAAGAGATGCAGACCGTCCCTATCGGTCACCGAAGACAATAGCGCCTCGATGGCAGACTGCAGTTCGGTGCGGATGCCCTCGGACTTCTCGATCTCCAAGGACTTGACAAGCGCGCCGAGAACGGTATCGATGCGCCGGTTGAGAGCTGTGCCAGCGACCTTCACCAGAGCCCCAAGCGCTCGGGCATTGAACGCCGTGATTGGCTGGGCGATCAGAGTCGGGATAAGGACAGGGAACACGCTGTTGGCTCGCACCTATAGCGGAATCAATTCCGAAGCGAGTTTAATGCGATCAGACTCACGCTCATGACCTCCTTCAGAGCTTGTAAGGCTGTCTCGGAACTCTCCCCTGGGTTGCGCATTGCCTCGAGAAGCGTCGGGATGGTTTGATCGATCGCTTTTGCACCCATGTAGTGTTGCATCGTGTCGAAAGTACGGGCAGCTGCTGCTCGGACCGAGGCAGAGCTATCGACCAGCGCGGTACGAATGGCAGAAATGATGGCGTCTTCATGGTCGGTAATGACGTCCTTGTTGGTGGCAGCCCTGTCAAGGCTTAGCGCTGAGACATCTTTATCTGTTGAGACACTCACATGACGTCCGCGAAAGCCAGACAAGCGCCCTCCTTGGTTCGCTCGTCCGGCGAGGTGATTGCCTTCTTGAGGATGGGGATGATCTCGCCAAAGATCCGCTCGCCATTCTTGCGGCACAACTCGCCAAGCGTCCGAGAGGCGGTCTATGTTGCTGTCAGGTCACAAACGATAGAGACCAAACGATGTGCCTACCTCCTGTTGATCGATCTGTGGGCTGCCCAGAAGGGACATAAGGAGCTGCATGAGCACAGGTAAGATCTCCCGGGTTGTCCTAGGCGTGTCTGGGGTGCGCCGTCAGTAGGTCGTATCGGAAATCGAAGTAAGGCGCACTCTGCACGAGCGCCTTCCAGATGTGGATGGACGCCTGCCTGACGATCCCGACGTTGTCTTGTCGAACAATGTAAAGCGTCGCCAAGACACGATCGCGCCGCTCCTCTCCGAGCGTCTCCAACAAGGCCTTCCTGGCGTTGTCGGCAGAATGAGCAGGAATTTCCTCTTCTTCGAGCTCGACCTTGCCGCTGATACCGGTGACTCGGTACAGCAGCTCGCCGGTGAGGGAGATCGAGGATTGCTAGTAATCATCAGCATTCGACGGTACCAAGAAGGATTCGGTCAACCCACTCGGATGCGCCAAGCGCCATCGAGCATGCCTTTCTCGAGCTCCGGTAGGAGTAAATCGATCGCCTTGTTCGAGTAATTCGCGATGATCATCTTCCCGGCACGCATAGAAGCCTCCCGGACTGCAGGAAATCAGCGCAAGACGCCCGGGAACATCGCCAACTCACCATATTCCGAGTCGTCTGCCAATCCGCTCAGGATCGGCGGGATGACTCGCCCAAGATGGGGCGCAAATCGGTGCCCGAAAGTCGCGGGCAGATATACCAACAGCGAAATGAAGCCTTCCCGGACATACGGCCTCGGGCTTGCACTGTTGGTAATGACCTCTGGCAGCAGGCCCTCTAGACGCTCCATGCCAAGACCGGAGAGGACTTCACTGAGACCCTGCGCTGCGCCCTGACGGTCAACACCGCTTGTGTCGGACCGCAGAGTCTGGAGAAGCTCGTTGACTAGGGTGGGGAAGTTCGGCTCGCCAAGGCGTTCCACTAGAGTACCGAGTGATTTGGCGGCGGTCGCTCGCGCTTCAGGGACCGGGTCGACGAGGACCTCGTGTACGAGCGGCATGAGCTCGTTGAGATACGGGACGAGATCACGAGACTCCGCGAGGGAAGCCCTGAGAGGCATCAGTTACGACGGCGAGTGAAAGGAGAGAGATTTACATATTCCCTACGATCTGCACAGCTTTCCGCTTGGTTTCTGAACTCCGCTGCCGCAGACCGCGATCGATGATAGGCATGACAAGAGCAAGGGACGGCGAGTCGAGGTAGTGCTCGAACGATGTTTTCAGAAGGGCCGCAAGTGCAGCATTAGTCCTCGCGGTCGGATCGGCGAGAGCCTTCATCAAGGTGCTCTGTATGGCTCTGATTTCAGGGTTGCTCAGAACATCCCCGAAGCGCTTCAGACTGGTGTTTGCGGCGGACTTGACCTGTGCATGAGAGTCGTTGATGACGCTTGTGAGCTGAGGGATGATCGTGGGAAGGGACAGCGAGAGTTGGCGAGGTGCGCAGAACGCCATCGCTCTAAGCCACGATTAGCGGTAGACTTGGATGAACTGAAGACACCCACCCGAGAAGCTCAATGGAACCCTTTTTCGTCCGCCACTGCTTCTCCGCGAGTCCGCCAAGCAGCGTCGGCAGCATTAGCTTGACGCAGTGGCCAGAGCTACGGGACATGATGACTCGGGAAGCGTCCTGCGTGGCTTCTCGGACATCGGTGTTGGTGTCACCGAATAGGGTGAGAAGAAGAGGTATGATACTACGTTCCAGGTCAGCACAGACCCTGGCTGGAACTAGGAGCGTACGAGAGGATGTAGGGCTCTGCGATTCCATCAGCAGTGACGCTCATCAGGTACAGCACATACCAAAGGCTTTGCCGAGCGCAACAGAAAGCGTCCTACGCGATATCAGCTGACGACCACCAATCGAATTGCGCTGCGTACTCGAAAGCAAACAGGGCTCCCTGACGAGACTGAAAAGTAGACTTGTCTTCTGCCGCCTCTTTGAGCTTGTCCATCAGGTCGTACTCCTTGAGCGATTGCAGTCCTCTCCCTTTGACGACGCCTGCGAGTCCGTACGCAGCACCTCGCCGGCTCGCGTATTTAGGACCGGTTGTGAGGGTAGAGAAAAGCTTGTCTACCAAATACTCCACCTCATCGGACATGCCCTGGACTAGAGGAGGGAGACAGTCCGCAACTGCAGACTGGACCAGCTCCGAAGGCGTATTCAGCGCATCGACGAGGCGATCGACCACCTGCGGGATGCGCGGGTCCGCAGAATCGAGATGGCGGGCCAGCCGACCGAACAGCTGCTGGCGTGAACAGGATGCTTTTGCGGAGACGTGAAGTGCTCACAATGACGACCGCCTCTTTGATGTAGTCCGCGGTCTCTGAGGATGGACCGGATTTGCCAAGGTAGTCCTCATACATCTTCATCAAGCTGGTAACAGCCTCTCCGCCGTGCAGGTCAACGATGGCGATGGCAGCGTTGAGCATCGCCTTGCGGACTTCGGGATTCCGATCCCCTAGTGCTTCTCGGGAGATTAGGAAACCGAAAATGGGAGCGACAAGGGATTGGGGAATGAGAGGTGCCATCTTTTCTAGGGCTAAAGCAGCGGCTGTCCGAGCTTCGAATGGGTCGGATCGGACGAGCGTCTCTCGAATAACCATTCCCTAAGAGGGTATTAAGGTGCATGTCCGTGGACCGCAGCATGCTTACAAATCGGTCATATTCCGGTTGCAGGATTTTCGCCTTCTCAGCGTACAGCGCTTCGAGACCCTCGATTGTCGGTCCAATCTGTGTTGAAAAGTGCTCCGCAGCATCGGATAGGGCGCTGGCGCAGCTCAGGCGTACCGAAGCACTTTCATGCCCTAAATAATGGAGCTTGAACAACATGATTTCGGCAAATCGCTTCGAACTCACCCAAATACCGTAGGAGTGAAGGCAAATAGGATTCCGGGATATCCAGGCCGTTATCCTCCCAAACGTGTGAAGCGAGGCTAGCATTCTGATCATCGTCATCATGCGCAGCCATCCATAGCTCTTCGGAATAGTCGAGATCGGTTAGATCCACCGGCTATCCCTGAATCAGCGAAAGAACGAGGAGGACACCCACCTGAAGAGCCTGCAGAGCCCCATTGCGGACATTCGCGTCCTTCGATAGGGTCCCCGCGATTAACTCGTGGATCTCAGCAGCTGTCGCTACGTCCTTGATCGCCGCTCCCAAATCTGTCAGAGCTGAAGCTGCGTCCTTAGCAAGCTTTGAGTGATTCGCGATGACATGCAGGAGGTCGTTGATCGTCTGAAGGCGGGGATATGCGTCGTTTTGGACTGCAGGATCAGCAAAACTACGCATGTATTACTCACACTCTCCGCAGCAAGCAGCAATGATATTGACGACCTAATTGGTGACTTCAGCCAAGGTAGCTTTGAATGACATACCAATGTCAGCTGTTCTTGTGCTTGTTCGCTCTGGGGAGATTCGGTCCCGATGCCGCCTTTGATCACCACCTGACTGAGCAGCATGCTGACAAGTGCGTAGCTGGTGCTGTCGAATGGCATCTGGCTGGCCAGAAAGGATATTTGGTGGAGAAGGCGTGTGACGAGATCTGTGATCGTCAGCGAGCGTCTAAAGTCTGTACGCACCGATGACCGGTTCCTGCAGGTAGTCCTCCGTCACGAGCGGGGCGTTGGATGATCGGAGAATGGCAGCGACCAGCATCCGCCGGTACTCTCCAAGTCTCTCAGTCGCGAGATTGCCCATTTGCTGGAGGAACTCATGAGGTTCTGGCTCTCCTGATACCTGCTACTTACGAGGAACACTTCGAACGGCCGACCGTTCAGCAGGAAGCTACCCGCTCCGAAAGCAGTGACCAAGAGCAAGTGCGCCATCTCGCCCACATGCCGCTCCATTATCTCGGCACTCGACGCCACGAGGCTCGATATCAAGGCGGCACCACGCTTCAGCTTCGCCTGCTGCATTGCTATACGTCTTCGGATCTCCGCCTCCTTAGCGAGCTGAGCCGCCACCAGCGCCTTATCTTGTTTCGAAAGGTTACCCCCCACGGTGGCAGCTTTCTTTTTCGCGAGGGACTCTCGGACTTCCTGCTCCCATTTCTCGGTAACGTAATCTTTGCGATTCTTGTTCTCCGCGGCATCTTTCTTTGTAGACAAGACTAGCAGTACGTCAGAGAGATTGCTCAGCGAGAAGAGGAAGAGCTGACCATCTACGAACGGCTGATCCGGCGGTGTTTGCCAGATGCCTCGCTCCTCGAGTCCGATAAAATCGAGTGCAGACCTATCAAGATCGCTTCGGAGCTGTTTCATAATTTCAACGACGTAAACAGAAGGGTTGATGAACGTGAGAGTAGTCGCCGTTCGGTAAGCTGCTTCGGCAAGGCGGCCGTCCTAAAGTACATCAGCCTTCCAAACGTACGACTCTTAGCCTCGCCTCACCTGAGGAGGAGCACCCGCCGCATCCCACAAGGACTTCAGGATCTTCCCCTGATGTTCCGCCACAATCGTAGCCGGATCTAGCCCCAAATTCTGGACTAGACCGATCCAAGACGTCTGAGCATCCTCGCTGATTTCGGGATGATGCGCAAGGACGAGGAAGTCGATCGCTATATCCTCGAGCACGGCGTTATCGGCATTCGGACTTGGAGCAAATATCGCGGAAAGGAGCCGCCCTATATCCCGAGATCTTGAAAGAATGACCTCGTCCTCATCAGACACCGGCTTAGGCTTTGACTTCGCTTGCTCGTCGTGCGCTTTGAGCCAAACAATCAATGCCTCGCGCATGATCCGGCCCATGAGTTTGGGCTGGACCTTCATGATCGCCGAGATGACGCCGTAAGCTTCCCTTCGCAATATAGAGTCCTTGGTCTCGAAAGTCAAGGCAAAGAATGCAAGGCCAATCGCGGTACTGCATAGTCAGCGAAGTTTCGAGAGCATCGCCTCACCGAACACTGCTTCCGCCGAGTTTCTCACCGTGACCAGACACCATGATCTGCAAGCAGCGTAGCAACCAGGTACCATCCAAAGCGGCTGGCAACTTGGTGTACACCCTGTCGTTCAGGAGGAAAGACGGTTTTGGGGTGATCGCAAAGATCGTTTGAAGAGCGGGACTGCCGGAAAGTCGCGACTCGTGCTGTAGTGCTCCAAAAGCTAGCGCCGCAGCTACATATCCTTCCATGTAGCCTGCGGGATTGGCTGGAGTGTTATTCGCACCGGCAACAAGATTAGTTTCGAAGGCTGGTCCGAGAGCAGCCAAAAGCTTCTTGCCGGCCGACGAGGTTTGCGAAACTTCAACCCGCCAGACCGCCTCACCGATGGCGTGCGATAAAAGCCGCCGAGTCGATACCTTCGTAGATCCCAGCTCTTTGCTGAGGGTTGAGCACGTAGAGGGCGAGACGGGGGTGCTCGACTGGAGGAGATGAGTGAGATGTGGGATGATGGCCAAAGCGAGAGCCTGGATGGCTGCCTCGTTACCCTCTTTACCGATGAGAGGAGTCATGGTGTCAAGAACGATCGCGGACGCAGCATTACAAGGTATGATGACTGCCACCATTGAGAAGAGACAGGTTCGATGTTCGGCGCTCGACGTCTTGCCCGTCTTCGGCAAGCTGAGGATTTCGGTGACGATTTGTGCTCGTGCAGGTTCGTCCGCGCATCTCCGAGACATGGCAGCTAGTAGGGCGACAGCCTTGGCGCGAGTTTCCGCGTTCGACGACTTCGATGCGGAGAGTACGGCAGGTATTAGCTTTGTCGGAAGCAGGTCAGAAATGTCATGTGGACAGGCGGTGAGTAAATCTGTGGTGACTGTGGCCATCGGTCAGCCTCTCCCGTGGCGTGTCACATACCGTCGAGCGCAATCTCAGGAGACCGCAGGAGCATACGTTCCGCCACAGGAGTAATTTTTGTTGATAGCGTCTCATACGTTACGAAACCCGCAAGGAATTCTGAGAAAGCACCCTAAATCGCATCAGCCTGATCGATTACGCGTGACTCACCGATGCGTAGCGAGGCACAGCGGTCTTTGCGCTGAGGATATGCGAAGAGAAGAAAGAGATGATAGCGTCCTGCGAAACCATCAGCGAGCGGTCAGTACCTGAACACCCACTCTCTTCGCTTCTACCATCTCCCGACCACTCACGCTACCCTCGTCTGCCTCTTTCCGCTTGCCGAACGGGGTTAGCCGCAAGGCGACGCCGATGACATGGCCTATCAGAACCGAGAGACGAGCGGGAAGCGGTGTGGTCTTCGTCAACAGTATGTCGAGAACCCGAAGCGGCGCTTCTCGCAGCTGCGTTCCTCGTCAATGATCGAAACAACAGCTCGACCTACCTCTCGGAGCACTCTCCAGACCCTGATCCCGACCTTTCGCCGGATTCGTCCGACCTTGGCGTTCTCCTTGCCCTTCTGCTCGCGCGCCTCGATAGCATCCAGTACAATTGCCAGGGAGATGACGAGGTCTTCGAAATGCTGGGAAGAAGTGAAGGCGTCAAGGGGTGCTTGATTGGATCGGAGGGTCGAGAGTAGAGCAAGGATGACGAAGGAGTGAGGCATGAAAGTGGTCGAGGTGACTCTGATGCTCGGTCAGGCCGCGATGGGGCCGACTCGGACTCAATCTCACGTTCTGGTCGGACTTGACACCTTGTCCACTTCGACTGTCACCCACTGAACGAGCTTATCCCCAATCTTGAGCTTCCCTTCCGAGAGCTGCTCGTCTCTCCTGATCAGATCCATGAGGACGCCAACGATCTGGTCGAGGTGATCGGGCAGGGCGATGAGGGGTAGGACGGATATGAGGGTAGTGTAGATTGCTGGGACTTGTGCCAGCGGTGGTGCTGTGATCCAGTCAGCTCATGTCTAATCAAGACACATACAATCTCCAGTAACAGTCAGATACCGCAAGATGAACTTCTTCCTCCGCTTCTTGCTCCTATCCATGATCGCCGGTCGGATCTTCGGCAACAACACATCCCAATCCACATCCTTGTCTCGCTCGTCTTCCTCCTCGTCCTCCTCACTACTGATCCGGGATCGATTCATGACGCCAATCTGTCCGGCATCGTTCCCAGCTTCGCTACCCGAGCTCGAAGACTCCGCGTCGGAAGACGAGTATGCCTCGCTAGCTGCGGCGCTACCGGTAACCTCGAGCCACGAGCCTACCTTGGCTTCGGGACGCATACCGCGCTGGCCTTTCAGCTTCGAAAAGGGCTTCTTGGCGGATATCTTGGCAACGACGGACTATGACTAGGTCGATGGTGGAGGTAGAAGCGGGGAACGGGGACGAACCCTCGGATCCGAAAAGCCGATCCCTTGTTTTACGACATGCGAAAGGGTCGGCGTTTGAGGCTATCCGGAAGAAACCGCCGATCGAAGGGTGAAGTCCAATAGTGCCACATCTGAATCCAGCGGGACTATTCCGGCATCTCCGCTTCAAGGGTCTCAACTCTTTCGAAACCTCCATCGTATCGCCCACTCCCCTCGCGATGCCTACCCGATTCTCCAACACCCGTAAACACCGCGGTCACGTTTCCGCCGGACACGGTCGAGTCGGGAAGCACAGGAAACATCCCGGTGGTCGAGGTCTCGCTGGTGGTCAGCACCACCACAGGACCAACTTCGACAAGGTGAGTGGGGCTACAGTCTATCTCCCATCAAAACAAGAGGCACGCATGGAGGGCATAAGCGAAGAATGGAGAGTGGGGATATTGCGTGCTGGACGGTACGCTGACGGTGTAATCAGTACCACCCCGGTTACTTTGGTAAAGTCGGTATGCGACACTACCACCTCCTCAAAAACCACTACTACCGCCCTACCATCAACATCGACAGAGTCTGTCCATTCCTCTCTCTTTCGCCATACATAATGACCTCCTTAGCTCATCTCACTGCCCGAAGCGAAAGTCGACGCTCCCGAGGGTACCGTGCCAGTCATCGATCTCCAAAACCTTGGGAAATTCAAGCTGGTCAGTCCTCTCAGGGCATGACCTCCCTGGAAGACCGAGCTGATGGTGATGGTATTTAGTTGGGGAAGGGCCGAGTCAGCAAACCATTCATCGTGAAGACGCGGTTCGTGTCGAGGTCGGCAGAGGCGAAGATCAAGGAGGCCGGAGGGGTGGTCAAGCTCGTCGCTTAGGTTTTAGGCGGAGATGCAGCCTGTATATGACACCAGCGCCCTACGATACCGATTTCACAGCTCGATTTATGATGGGAACTTTGTGGAGGACTACGAAGGTTTCGCCTGAGCCCATGTCGTTGCCTGTTGGTTGTCTTGGGACTTGACCGCTTCAGTTTTTGCCTGCTTCATGTTTCAACATGAGGCGAGGGCGACAATGCAGCCAAGGTGTGCAAAAGATTCCGCTGCTGCGCTTCGCGCATTGCAGCCCATTTATTCAGTCAACTAGCTCGAGCCAGCTTTGGTCATCCAGTGAGGTGAAATAGCTTTGTCAATCCTGGGTCGAGGAGGATGGACTTTACAATACGTGAGTGGTACGGCGGCGATGATCTAGTTGGGAAATTGAGTGTCACTATTGATCGATCCTGTCGTAAATCTAAGGGAAGACGAGCAGACTGCCATGCATCGCTGAGACGATCATGCAAGCAGATACAGGCCACTCAGGCCACTACTAAGCACGAGTCGCGGTCCGCAGATTCTCCATGAGCTTCCCCTTAGGCTTGAGGAACTGCGCGGTGTCAGTAAAGCTCATGGTCACGATTGTCTACTCACCTGGACATAAGCACCATCGTTGATGACCTGCTTGTCCTTCTTGAGAGCCTCGTAATCCGCACGGTTGAGCGAGGTGAAACCCCACTTCTTGGAGACGATGATCTTCTGGCGGCCGGGGAACTTGTACCGGGCACGGCGGAGAGCCTCGATGATGACTGGCCTGTGCACGTCTTTGCATCGGATGGACATGATCACCTGGCCACTGCGAAGTGTCAGCAAGTACAAGCAAGTCGAGACAGCAACATACATGTTGACACGAGCGACCGATCCGTACGGCTTTCCCCACGCACCACGCATACCCTGCTGAAGCCTTCTTGTCAGCGCGGTCGAGACGTATTACTCACCTATCGGCCCCGGCACACGACAACATCTTGTTGATACGGATGATGTGGAAGGGGTGAACTCGGACGCGCAGATGGAAAGCCTCCTTGCCCGCCGTCTTAACAATGTACTTATTGGCACAGATACGGGCGGCTTCGAGTGCTTCTGACGAGAGCTGTTCATACTCGTCGGACACGAGGTGACAGCAGAAGGGGAAGTCGTCGACGGATGCACGCTTTCTGCCGAGGTCGTAGATCCGGATCTTGGGGTCAGGCACACCACGATTGTACCTCGACTTGGGGAATCTGCGGGAGTGAGCGAGTCAAGGCGGAAGAAGGTCCTCAGAATGTACGGCTTGTTCTTGCAGTAACGGTAGCAGCGAGCGGGACGGCGACCCATCGTGAATGACTGGAAAATTCGTCAGCGTCTCATCTCGCACGCGTCCTCTAGCTCTCGCCCATAGACACGTCGGGAAGTATCACTGACTTACTTCGTCTGGGTAGAGGAACGAGGAATGAAATGAGATAGTCAGAAGGAATGGTTGCTCATATATTCAAGGTGGATGACCAACCAAGCGCGGAGTTTTCCGGCGAGACACACAGCTACGTGTGGCACCTCGGTCTCACCCCGCGAAAGCAAGCTCTAACCTTATTAACCTGTTTACCATTTGCGCCCCATCTCGCATGTCGAACCTCAGCTCGTCTTCCTCTACCTACACCATACCTTCGCACGGTCGTTTCCTTACCACTGCTTCCGCTTCTTGCGGAACCTGAGTCTGCATCGTTCGGCGAGAATGCAAGGGTGGTCGTATGAGCAGGCAGGCGGCGCGAAATGGCAACCAATACCTGGATGGAGCCAGTGTTTATACGATGGTCCGAGAAGCGGGGAGACGGGACAAAAGCGCCGAGTAAGCGGACCATCGTAAGGGGAGTCCACGAAGCAATGGGGATGTACGGCTTGACTACTGGAGATATCGGGATCCGCACAGGACAGCCAATGCTGAGCGGTGCATGCAGGGTATAATTACACTGCGTGTCCGAAATGTCTTCCAGCGTCGTCGTCATATGGATCCACTTCCTGTATAAGGGTCTATTGTCAGCTCGTTCGTTTCGCGCGACTCACATCTGGTCGGAAAGCCCATCGATGAAACACGTCCACGACTCGAGCCCATTCCTCGACTTCGAGATCACGAACAAGCTTATCCGGGTCAACGGATTTTCCCAGAAATCCGTTCTCGGTCGACTGAAGCCGCGGAACGAGGTTCACCGCACCGAAACCGAGAGTGATCACGGCATCGCGCATCGGCAGTGTCTCACGGACAAAGCATCTCCGGAGCACATAGTCCCACGAATCCTTCTGCTCCGGTAGGATCAAGGACGTCTCGCGAGGTGTAAAGAGAATGCCCAGAAATGGGGTCCGTGCAAATGGACGAGCAGGGTCATGTTGAGTGCGATTCGGCCAAAAATCTGTTGGGTAGGTAATGGTGCGGGGCGACTTTTCCTGCTCGGCAGCCAACAGTTCAACCAGTAATCTGGACAATTTGCTAGGAGTCTTCTTCACCGCTAACGGACGGCTCTCGGTGAACATGCCGGTTTTATCGACGTTGGCTACGTGGTGAAGGGGGGGAAGAGGAGAGAGATGAAAGAGGGCATTGGTGATGACGCTGAGCTTGCTACGGGCAGCTTCGCGGGGCTGGGACATGATACGCTGGGTCGTCAGCGTAATCCCAAGCGTCAACCTCACATCGTATAAAGTCTTTGACACGATTAAAGCGAGACGAGCTCGTCCCCACTTCCAAATCCAGCTCGGAGCACCGTGGGCCGCGCCCGTCACACTGGCTATCCACTGCGCCACCAACTGATCGCCGACACTGGAGTCTGGCATTTGTGCGATAACGGTGATTGGTGGTGGAGTGTCATTCCAGGAGCGCTTGGGACCTGCATGAGACGACACAAGCTCGTGTGAGAGTATCTCTGGTACCGTCGTCCAAAAGTAAGGCGTAGTATTTGAAAGCAGGAGATTATGCTGGATGCTCGATTGATGGACGGCAATACTGTCAGGTTCATAGCTCACTGCTGGGGGCTTGACGAGTCCGGAGATTTCGGGATCTTCCGATACGATAGAATTGTTATCGACAGGGGTTGTATGCTGTCCTTTCATCATTTTGAGCGACGGGGTTCTTTCGAACCGAGGTAGACCGAGCCCTCTGATGAGGAACTCGGGAGAGGGCTCGCTGGCGATGACCAGTCGGGGAAGTGGGAAGGTTGCATCCGAGGATGATGACGATTCGGACGTCGTCGTTGACGGTTCGGACGAGGTCGCTGAAGATTCGGAAGAGGTCGATGATGATTCGGACAAGGGTGATGACATTTCGGACGAGGTCGATAAAGATTCAGACGAGGTCGACGGGATCGTGGAGGGGGTTGATGATGATTCGATAAAGGTCTGTTTAGCGAGCTCTTTCCGCCAGAGTGGAAAATCCAGGTCAATTCCGGCCTTCTCCTGCTTCTCACTCGCTGACCAAATGGCTGCTTCCCCTGCGGTATCCTCAGGATTTCCTCCATTGAGCAGACTACGTGTCAATAATCCCGTTCCCGGAAATAATTCAATAACGATTTCGTTCGGCCGTATTCCGAGATCTTTCACGAAAGCATCGGTGATGTTCCGATTGGTGATGATGAAACGACCTCGAAAGCCGCGCTGACTCTTCGGATCGGGCGGATGACTAAGTCTCGTTCGCGGAAAGTATTTATGCCATCTGCGGAATGGAGGAAGAGGAGGGAGTCGAAGGCGCGGCATGCTTCGAACTCCCAGGTATTGATGAGACTGACAGAGAGATCTCACCGAACCTTTCTTTGGACATTTCAGATCACGTGATCGCGACGAATATTTCCTGTAGCGGAATATCCGAGTAGTCCCGAAATGTGTTTCAGATGGCATCCTTCAACAGAGCACCTTTTGTCTCCGCTAGCGTCCCTTCGGTCCGACCATATCCCTTGGACGACGACTTGAACCGCCTTTCATCGTTTCGCCTGGCTTCTCTTCATCGAGTTTCTCGACAGGTTGATGCAAGCTGCTCTCGCTCAGCTCTTCCTTTTGAAGTCCAGGCCAGACCGACCTCGCCCTGTAATCTGAAAGCCATGTTGCCCCTACCTCCCGGCTTTTCATTTCTGTCGGCGGCGTGAGATACATTACTTCCTCATACGAAGGTAAGGCGTCCCTAGTATATCAGTATGGAACCTCAAGTCGCGCTCCAGTCATCTTTGTCGGTCCTCATTCCAACCGTTTAGGTGACTCAAGATGTCGGCGATGGCCTGTACGTCCCCGCAAGCTGCTCCGCTGAAGGTAGCTCCTCCTTCGTATCTATCCTCACCTTCTGCCAATGCCCTGATCTCGGAACTCCGCCCGACCACACTATCCCCCCCGGCGCTCACCCATATCAACCTCCTCCTCCATGAGCTCCTGGTCTCCCTTCTCTCCGCCGCGCAGTCCCTCAACCCGAGAGATCTTCGCGTACGTGGTATCCCAAGTGTATTCTCGGCTTCAGGATCAACCGGTCTACGGGCGTTGGGCCGATCCGCCGTTGGGGAGGCGGAGCTCGAGCTGAGAAGCTGGTACGAGAGTCATCCGTTTGCCAAACAGGCGAACACGAGTTTCCCCCCGGATGGCAAAGGGCGAGGCTTGGTGCGAGAGGAGCCTTTTCCCTTGACTCAGGCAATCGAATTATTGCGGCTGAGATGTGTCGCCTTGTCAGTGAGTGACCTTCCTTTCGCCCGTCTCATCCCGCCTGACCTCGCAGACTCTGGCGCCTCAAACACCACCTCCCAAGTCGCTTGAGACCAGTGCTCTATCAGCATGGCGAAACGCAGGAGGAGATGTGGCGGAAGAGACCGTCACTCCCTGTAGTTTGTGGATCACTGCGATCCTCGAGTGAGTCTGATTCCGGTTTTGCCTGCTGACCTCACCTCAGACATGTCTGTGAACACGTACTGTCTCAGCTATCACGCGTGGTCTCGCGCGACTCTAGCGTGACAGTCGCAGGCTTGCACGACCTGTATGTCGCACTTTGCGAGGATGAGAGCGTCTGGGGCTTGTTCAAGAGAATGAGGGGTGAGTCGGGTCCGCCGATATCGCTGACCCGCAGTCAAGGACTCTTTGGAATCAGCCATTGAGAGCACCAAACGCAACCATCACCCGCTTGGTCTGGAGTCTCCCTCCTTTCCTCGAGCATGCCTTGGTGGATTTCGCGATGCTAGTATCGACTCCGGCATCCGGCCATCACACTACGACTCTCCTGATACTTCTCGTCTCACTCGTCTTTCCAACGGTGTCTCGCGGAAATTGTCATCCAAGGTCCCTATGAATGGTGGTCACGAGCGGTCCGACAGTGTTCTCAGCGTCAATACAAGGACCATGCTTGGCGCTTTCGGTGATAGCGTTGAGGCGGGACCATCTTCGCGCTCACCTCAGGACGAGGAGGACGAATTCGACGCTCTTGTACGCAGCCGTGAGACGATGAAAGTCAGCTTGACGCCAAGCCGACTAAAGACGTTCGAGGTGAGTGTAAGCAGCTTTGTCAGGCCTGACTCAATCATCAGGCAACAGCCAGTCATAGCTCCGCTCAAAACGGCATTGGACGAGCCCGCTTGACTCCGTCTCCTTCCGGAAGTACACCGATGCATCGTTCTCCGGAAGCCGAGCCATCCCGTAACGCTCCTCCCCGAAACGGTATGCGGTCCCGGGCTAGCTCAAGCAAGCTCCTCGCTCGCGGTGCCATGACTATCGAGGAGCAACAAGACGAAGAAGACGCATCCGGTCCAGAAGAGACGCGCAAGGAGAGCCTCATAGAACTACTCAGCTCCGCTCCGGCGACTCAGGACAGTCCGACCAGTCGCGACCTTTCCAGTCCAGGCAAGCGGACAGTACCCGCTGTCGTCCTCGGCACACCGCCTCCAGTCTTCTCTGAGCAGGCGCAAAAGCAGACGCCACCATCGATCAATCGTCCAGACCGCAACGTCGCCATGCAAGATACCCTCGATGTCAAGGAAGTCAAGTCAAAGTCGTCTGCTGAAGAACTAGCCGATTTCTTCAAAAGTACCGCTCCTCCGATTAGCACGACTCCTCCGGTAGCGACCAAGAACAAAGGTTTCAAGAGCTTGATGTCTAAAGTGACGGGGAAGAAAAAAGACGATGAGCGTGCACCCACTCCTACTCCCACTTCTGCATCGCAAACTCGTCTGAACCTACCTCTTGGCGAAGCGATCCCTCCTCGCCGGCGAAAGTCGCTACGGAATGTTGAGTCAGACCAGACCTCTCCGCCGTCATCATACCGTTTGGAAGATACTCCACCGGTTCCGAACAGGGGGATACTCCGCAAACGATCGAGGGACGCTGGATTACCGGGTACTGCTGTAGGAGGCCCGCAATCGTACTCTGCTGTCACCGAAGCTGGGGACGGTATCGCCTCCGGACCCGAGAGCAGTACATCTTCACCCATTCAGCCCACCTCGCCTGCACATTCGAACTCGGTCGGTGTGTCCAATCAGCAGTCGCCTCGGAGGGTTGCGTCGAGCACCGAGGACCCGTCACCAGCTGCCATCACGCTTGATCCGCCAACGGATTCTGTAAGCTCGGTACCGGCACTCGAAGACCAGCATACCAGATCAATGCCGGTTCTCTTGACGCCAGCCGCTGGGGCTATTCTCCAGCCTGAGCGGACGCCTACCTTTTCCGATGCCAATAGCTTCCAGACCGCCGAAGAGGGCGAGGAGCCGCTCGACGAACGGAAGAGTGTCGGTGGGACAGACACGGCCACCGAGATGGGCCAGTTTGCGAGCATTCCTGATCGAAAACGAAGCGCTGCTTGGGAGGCCACAGCACCGCCCGCCCCCTCGATCCCCCTCACCGACCTCGTTCCCCTGCGACATCTCCTGCAACACGCCACATCGGCATTCGAATGCCGACTCCTGCTTTCGGCGATCCTGACGCAGTGGGGCGTGCCGCAATCTCCCTCTGGATGCAATACAACCGAGCCGACCCCCGAGTCTCGGGTCACGGCATGGCTACTTTCGGGTCGAGAGGGCCCGATCGTCGGCGATACCCCTTCTTCATCGACATTCAGCAAGATCGACGATGAGATCGTCACGCCCACCCAGAATTATTCGGCTCTTCTCCCTTCAGCACCGACAGCGCCGGTCCGCAAGTCTAACGAGGAGGAAATCCTATCGTCCGAGACGACGAGTGAAGCCTCGTTGTCTGGCGAGGAGCTACGAGAGGGTCTGCCACCAAGGACCGCGAAGAGTGCGCAGCGGAGCTCGCCGATCGTCCTACAGCCTGTAGCAGGAGGGCGGGATCTCCCGGGAGCAGTGGATGTTAGCACGAATCGGGGGATGATCTCGGCTGGAATCTGATCCGAACTCTCGTATAATCTGGGACAATATTTGCATGATACCTGCGATGCTATACCCGCCTTGAATCTGTGGTAATATTGTGCGAGGTATATCCGATCAAATCCTCCACCAATATCGATAGAGAGCCCAAAATTCACGCGCCGACCTGCGAATCCGCCATGTCGTATGCGAATCCGAGACCTGTCAATGCGTCAGCTCATCCCGGGTGCACGAAGTTGGGACCCACCGAAACCCATGGAGATCGCCAGATCTTTCGAGCGATGATGACTCGCTGGATCTTGCGGGACGACCCAGAACTCGTCGATGATCGGGATCTGGAGGAGGTTCATCTGCTCTTGTCAATATCGCTCATCCCGTTGGAAGACAAAAAGTACTTTCGGAGTGATGACGATCATGGTATTCGTCTTGACCTCCATCCACTCGCTCCTTTCGAAGGTAAGGGGCTCGCTGGCGATCACGATGATACTCTCCCGCTTATCGGCTTTGGTCATTCGATACGACCCGCTCTCTTCAGTCTCGTCGAATGAGGTGCCAGAAGAGAAGAAGAGAGACGACGCCTCGGAAGTGCGGGAGGAAACATATCTGAATTTTGATGAGTGGGTGCCCTGAGAATCTGGGAGAATGCATACCTGGTGGCAACGACAGTCTCGCCATCAGTGACCACGTAGTTCAGAAGACACGGCTGGTCCTGATGTATGTCAGTATAGCATAGATGGCGACAACGCACCACACTTGATTCTCTGCAGAGCTTGTTGATGTATTTGATCGTCTCCAGCATCGCGTTTCGCAGCTCGACGTGTGAGAAGGACCGAGCGTGCGGATTCTTCAGCTGAATGGTGCCTGGTTAGCAACTCCATGGCATATATCGTTCAAAAAGCTGACGAAGGACAGGAACACCATGAACGTCCATTCCGAGTCTAGGCATCGTAAGTATGATATTTGACAAGCTCGTGGAACCTCACCGGTGTAGCCGGACGGATACAGAAACAGCTCTTCCGGAAGAGACATTTGCATTACGCGCTTGATTTTGTGGAATTGTGCGACCTAAGACCACATCAGTCATGTGAGCGTTTCAGTCTGGAATGATCCACTTCGCCATTGTGCATCCACTAGGTGATCACGTCAGCACTCCATGGTTATGGTCAGATCACTCACCATTAGCTTGTCGAATATCCACGGATGACAGTTGTCTTCGCTGGCTATTAGGATGTCAGCGGGACACTCATGATGAGAGCTCAACTTGCGAGCTCCTGTTGTCGTCGAGGCTCGGACATGAGCACTGACGATCTGTAAGTCCCGTTGATGCCTCTCAGTCCACTTACAATACCAACGGGCTACGGATCTTTTCCGCTAGACGCGTGAGATTTGCATTACTCCAAGCCTGTCATATACCATCAACTCCATGCAAACTCCATCAGGTGGAGACTAACAGGCGAGAGGGATTTGTAGACACAAGGCCGCTGTTTCTCACGTATTTGCTCCTCCTCACGCAGCCTCATGATCTCTTCCGTCTTCTCGTCTTGCCCCTTGGCCTCTCCATCGTTCTCTTCCCCTCGCACAGGAGTAGCTACGCCACTCTTCGCCGACACAGGTGTGACATGCCCGTTACCCGCCGGAGGGAGGACAGTCGCGATAGGCGCCGGCGGAAATGCGTCATACCAGCCTATCCCAAAGCCATCGGCCTGAAGCGGGTCAGTAGTAGCATAATCCTGAAACGTAAACGACCCACATTCATAGGCCGAGAGCTTGGCATGCGAAGTTTCGACTCGAAGGCTTGGTTGATAATGCTGTGGCGAGGTCTTGTGACGAGATGTGAGAGCTGAATCGGCTCGTTGCCTTTGTAGATGATCTGGCGAGTCTCATTGGCGGGATGTCTTCTGCTGGACAAACGACTTACGAAGCGGCACATGATGCGTGTTTGATACGGGGAGAGGATTTTGATCCAGCAGTTATAGAGATCCACGCATTTATGAGACGATCTGAGCGTCGATCACGCCATATCGAATGGAGGATCACTATATCCTTCAATCGCCGCTGGGATAATCAAGAGTCGTCGGTTCGACTGAGCTCCGACAGTTCCTTTTGATGTATATGATACTACTGGTTTCAGCGGGTGGGACGGCCAAATGACCAAGCGGAGTTCATGGAACCTACCGGCTGTGCCCAACTTTGCACTTTCTTGCGAAAACTTCAAGATTGCAGGTCTTGGTCAAGAGAAAGGTGACGAAACGCCATTCACAACGTGGTCAATGATGTTCGTGTGGTCGTTTGGGAATTCATCCACTCAATCATCCTCCATTGTTTCCGCATAGCTAGTATCAAGAAATCAAGTCCATCGCGAAAGTCTTTTCAAAAGACATGTCAAACCGCCCGGTGAGCGCCTTGACCCTGATGATTTGGGGTTCCAGGGCTGACGCTGCCTCCTGAAGATCGTCAAATGTGCGTCGCTCCTCCTTCCCACTGGGATCAAGGGGAGAAGAGTTCCGCATGAGCCTGATACGTCGTTGCAGCTGTCTTGTCAGGAGACACTGTCATCGTCCGACCTCAGGAACCTCCGGAAAGGGGCAAACCCGCGAAAGAGAGGTGAGGAGACCTGTTCAAGGGGCAAAGAGGAATGAGTTGTAGCTGAGTTTGGATCTGTCTGCCTCAGGATCCTTCACATCGCTGGAATATCAGCACCTCGCCTAGGGTCTACTGTGCGGGAGGATGAAGTGCGCTGTGTCACTTTGAACCCGGTCTGCTCGCTAATGATCCAGCCTCACTCCTTTTCCTCCCGAGAGTTTCTGCGCGCCCTGCTTGTTGGCAAGGAGGTCGCAGTCAACGTCACGCACAGCCTAGATGGTTCGTCCCAGAAGAAGTCCTCTGGGCCAGTAAGTGGCATTCTTCACCGAAGGTCTCAGCTGACCTATGAGTAGAGCCAGGACCGGGAGTTTGCGAATCTCCTCATCGCCCCAGCTGGTCCAGGGCAACCTCCACAGGAGGTCGCTATGCTTCTTATTTCAGCTGGATGGGCGAAGGTCCGAGAAGGGGCGGGTGAGGGAGAGGAAGCCGTGCGGTTGGTCTGGACGACTCTTGAGGGGCTAATACTGAGGAAATGAGCTCAGGCGTTTAGGAGCAGAGGAAGCGAAGCGACGGGAGGGTTTGAAAGCTGCGGAAGCGGAAGCAAGAGCGGATGGAAAGGGAATCTGGGCAGAAGAGCCTGAGAATGTGCGTGAAGGCCAGAGTGGAGCTTGAGGTCTCCATGCTGATTTCTTCAATGCAGCAAAGGACCGTATCTTTCCAGATGCCCGTCGACCCACATGCCTTCATCGCTGAGCACAAAGGCAAGCATATTGAGGGTCAGTACCAGTACTGCCAGCGTTTTCAAGGATAGCCGCTCATTGGCGCTCGTGCCCCCTTCAGCTATAGTGGAACAGGTCAGAGACGGGACACAAATGAGGGTCAGATTGATGCTGGATGAGCACAATCACCAGTTCATCAACCTTGTGAGGCTCGGTCTGTCGTCCGGATTAAGTCGCTGACCCTGCTTGGTCAGATCATTGCCGGTGTCAAGAGCCCTCGCGCAGGTAATGCACGAGACAGTGACTCGACGTCCTCAGACCCTTGGGGCGAGGAGGTAGATTGACTCCCGCTCAATTGTTGGAAGTCCTCATCAACACATCTCAGGCACGATTCTTCACCGAAATAAGGCTGCTTCAACGATCTGTCAAAGTCCGCGTACTATCAGCTCCCGTGTCTCTCGGTGCCTCTCCGTTTCAAAGCGGTCCGACCCCTGCAGCAGCGTCTGCGGCCGGGAAGTCAGATACGGGAGCAGGTTTGCCACCACCTTCAGCGGGCGGTGCCAGTGTCATTATTGGGACTGCGTGAGTCCTTCTTCCCAACTATCTCTAGATTCTAATTTCTATAGTATGCATCCGAAAGGGGACATTGCCGAGTTCCTCGCCCGTGCGGGGTTGGCCAAAGTCATCGATGTAAAGCACTTCTGATCTTTCGCATGCTTGCCTGATCTTGCTCAGTGGCATGCTGGTCTCCTTGCTCCGTATGGCGGTCTGGACCAACTACGAGCCGCCGAGAAAAGTGCGAAAGAGAAGCGCCTTGGTCTATGGGAAGGTTACGGCGCTTCCGCTACGAAAGGCACCGTCACGAACGGACACACTAATGGGTCAAGCACGACCAAGGGCACGTCATTTGAAGGAACGGTGGTGCGTGTGTGGGGATCGGATCAGATCAGCGTCGTGGAGAAGGGAGACGAATATGGCAAGGAGCGAAGGCTGCAGTTTGCGTCTGTCCGGGGCCCTCGGTACGCGGACTCGTCTCCAATACATTCTCCCATTGACGACTTGGATTGGTCACAGTGGAACGGAACCGAAGCAAGCTTACTGGGCCAACGAGGCGAAGGAGTAGGCGGCCCCTCCGACATTTAGCACAACTTTATCATTGACCGAAACCCGCCAGGTTTCTGCGCAAACGGCTCATCGGCAAGCACGTTCACATCCTCGTCGACTATGTCAAGCCAAAAGATGGAGACTTCGATGAGCGAGAGTGTGTGACTATCACATATGGCAACCAGAATGCGTCAGTATGTCTCACACGCAGCCGTGTCTACTTTGCTGATTGTCGACACAGCAACATCGCCCAGCAGCTGATCGAGAAAGGTCTGGCGACTGTTCTGCGACATAAGCGAGACGATGAGGACCGGTCCGCGGAGCTAGACAAGCTGATCATTGCGGAACAATCGTCAGTACAGTATTGTCTCGCCCTTAAATCGGTTGACATGGCGAAGAGCGGTCACGGAGGGCCGAGGATTACACTCAACAAAGGATGTTTCGCTGCCACGAATTGTCGATGCGTCTGAGAGCGGAAGCCGAGCTTCTCAATACCTACCCTCGTGGAAGCGAGCAGGACGGCATCAAGCTGTCGTAAGGCGCAGTCTCGGAGAATGAGTGACTGCTCACCAAACTCCAGGTAGACTTTGTTGCTGCCGGGTCGAGGTTCAAGCTGTACATACCGAAAGAAAACACCAAACTCACTTTCGTTCTGGCCGGTTGGTTGACCTTCACCTCCTGTAGCTCAAGAGGATGATGCCATCCGCAGGTATACGCGCTCCTCGAACCGCTCGAAGCGCAAGCGAGAAGTCCGAGCCGTATGGTCCCGAGTCCTTGCGTTTCGTCTCGCGCTATATGCAGCGTGATGTCGAAATCGGTACGTCGCCGCTAGTATTCGGGACCTTAGCTGATCTGAGAGCAGCTTTTGACAGCACCGACAAGCAGGGTAGTTTCATCGGCGCCATGTACGCAGGCACGACCAATGTAGCTGTAGAGCTCGTTCGAGAAGGGTGAGACTGGCTGGCTCGCTCAAGCAATACTGATCTTGGTAGTCTTGCCTCTGTGCATACCTATTCCGCTGAGAGCCTTCCTTTTGGCCGAGACCTCGCTGCGGCCGAAGAAGAGGCGAAAACAGAGGGCAAGAATGTGAGCGATTTCGCAGCTTGGTTTGCCTTGTTGACTTCCGATATCTCAGCTGTGGTCAGACTACACCGGCGAAGAGACTGCGCAAGTAGCCGATGCAGGTGTCACTGGCTCTCTGGCACCCGAGTATCTGGACGTCTACGTTTCATCGGTTCGCGATACCGATCCATTCGGGTTCTCTGTGCAGATCCTCGATGCGGACAGTGAGCTTCGAATGTCGGGTCAAGCCAGTTTCTGATTCGCCTGCTACTTTGCAGGTGTCGCATCGCTGGAAGAATTGATGAGCGACTTCTCCCTCCATCATCGATCGGCCGCCGCAAATGCCATATCCGGCTTCACTCCCAAAATTGGCGACCTCGTTTCCGCCAAGTTCAGCGAGGACGACCAGTGGTGAGTTTGGTGTCTACGTGAAGAACACCACCCTTGACCACGATGCGCAGGTACCGTGCAAAGGTCAAGAAGTCGAGCGCCCTGAAGAAAGAGGCTTCACTACACTTCATAGACTATGGCAACGAAGAGACCCTGCCTTTCTCGCGGATCCGGCCTTTGGATGCGAAGTTCAAGTCGCTAGCTGGGCAAGCCAAGGAGGCGAGACTGAGGTGCGAGATCTTGCTAGCCCATTCAGTACGCTGACAGTTTCCCAGCTTCGTCAAACTCGTTCCCAAAAGCAGCGAGTACGGAGCAGAAGCTTGGCGACGTTTTGGCACACTGACTGAGGTTAGCCACTTCTCGAAGGCACCTCATCTGCTGAACCTACTGTAGGGACGCAAGCTCGTCGCCAATATCGATCAGCGAGAGGGAAATCTCCTGCACCTCCGCCTGATTGATCCTACAGACCCAAATGCTGCCGATGATCCGCTCGCATGTATCAATGCGGATCTGGTCCGAGAAGGTGCGGCGTCGTCGTCAAGGGCGGCAATGGGCTGATATTTCCGCAAAGGATTCGCAACCGTCGACAAGTCCCTCCGTTACGTGAACTCGTATCCTCAAGTGCTTAAGAAGCTAGAGAGCGGTCAGCCGGTCTCACATTTTATACTATATTTGCTGATGCCTTCCTGATAGCGACCGAGGGCGCAAAAACCGATAGACTGGGGATCTTCGAGTAAGCATCCCTTCGTCCTCCACCGTGCTTGCTGACAAGCCCGCAGGTTGGGAGATGTCAGCGAGGACTGAAGGTTCTGTCTCCAAGCATAATGTCAAATCAATGTCATCAAACAAAAGCATAGCAGAGTAAACCTTCAAAATGCATGCCCTCATCTTTACTCAATTGCGCGATCGATTGTCAATTCTCCGCCTCACGCACCGCCTTCTCGCCGTAATGTCTTCCCAATACCCGTTTTGTGAATCTTCCAAATGTCTCGCCATTCTCGCCGATCAGGTCATCCACGTCGGGTCTGCGTGAGTCAACTATGCCTCGAGACAAGGAGGTAATCCCAAACTCACTGGAGGAAGAACGCAAACGTCTCTCTTGAGACTCCGCTTGCCTCGGGCGTCGGCCCGGCATTCCCGCTGACGAAATGCAGTGTAGCTGCGAGTCGTCCAGCCGTGAGCAGCTCGAGTGCCTCGCCCGTCTGGAAGGCTAGATCCGTATGCGTGAGCAATCAGAGGCAGAAGGAAGATTGGACGCACCGAGGCAGTCGGGCGGTATTTGCACTTTGATGACTTCTGGCCGAGGCTGTGAAGGATCGTGTCTGGGGTAGATGTACAGTCCAGCGGTCTTTGAGGGGGCAGGTACGGGTGAGGGTTGTGAGGTAGCCGAGGTAGATGGTGCAAGGTACATAGCCGAACCTGATTGCCCATCAGCAATGACAGTAGGAGGGAGGAAAACGTACAGAGACCGGTGAGAAGCGAGTGGTCCACGTGAGTCCCGCAGAGGGCGTCATTGGCTACTCTCGAGCTTGATGATGAGGATGGTTCGGAGGATGTGGGTTCTTCGGGGAAGTAATGCAATAGTCGAGCCTTGTTGCATTGTGATCCGGCTATGAGGGATTCGAGGCTCTTCGTTCTGCTAGATATCGCCGAAGCCACTGCGTCGAGTCAACAAGGATTAAGGCTAAGGATGAGCTCACCGAACGGCTCGCAAGCTCGGGCGAGTGCGAGACCGACGTCGTAGACCACCTTGCCTAGCCTATGCTGATCAGCTTGAGTGTGGGAAAGTCGTTTCTACAGACAAACGCTTTGAACGTCGACTCGTAGTCCCCCATCCCCGGGACGTCCGCAGGCCAGACATTGCCGGAGTAGTACCTATCTCTTCGTGAGCTAGCTTACTGAAAGAAGAACGACATACTCGGGATGCTCCGACCGTAGCTCGTCTGACACGTTCGGTACGTCGCTGAGTGGATTGGCGTAGTAAGACCCCTTCATCGTGTCCGGTCTCTACCTATTGTCAGCATTCTCTGTCTCAGAAATCGCCTTTGACATACTCCGTTCATCACTTCCTTCCCATGACTCCAGCCGAACGAGTACATCGCTTCGGGACGGGATAGTCCTTCCCGGACCGCTTCGGGGAGGTTTGCGAAAGCATGGGAGAGGACGAAGAGGCGTTCTCTCGATGTGATGTATCCAGGGGGTAGAGCTGATTTCAGGTCGGTAAACATGCTCTACTCCAGCACGACGTAAAGATGAGGGGACCGCGGGGGGAAGAAAGCGCTTACTGTCGACGAGGATGATCCCGAGACATCCTGGGTCGGAACCGAACGCTTGGGCTAAAGACTTGTACAGCGATGTCGGATCGTTCTGGAGAGTCGTATACGAGATTCGTACAGGATTGATGTTAGGCAGACCACTAGGAGCTCCCATGTTGCGCTTGCAGCGTCTCAAAGACGGCTCCGCTGTCCATCCTCGGCTCAACTCCGCTCTAGCCGACTTCCGTCGGAAGCAAACCTTATCTCTCATATCAACTCGATCCATTTTCCCAAGCTTCCGCGAGATTCGGATCGTGCTGGACTCTGTCTCACCTGTTTGTTCAATGAGTCACTAGCCGAATCTGCTGAGTCAGGCCCAGTCGGTTCACAAATATTGTCATCATCGCTTGATCCCACCTGGTTTGATCATCCTCAATGTCTCGTCGACGGGCATCCAAACGTCCCGATCGACCTGACATTCCTCAGGACAACCGATCTCACGGAGATCTCCCAGATCGGGTCGCGGGATCGCTCGCCTGACCCGAAACGAGCGGAAACGAGTTTGGTCCGCATCTCAGTCAAGGATCATCGATCCATAGTGAGACATCGGGTCGAGGCGGTCATCCGACTTCGGTCCCGAAGTTCTCGGGAATGGACGCTTTGAATTTCAACCGAATAGGAAGAGTGATTTATAAGCTCAGGTTCAAGCACCAACCTCCTCTTCATCAGTTGAAAAAATCCTGACTGTCAGGAGCCCCACGGAGGATTCCGGTAAAGTGGTACCCTGTGCATTCCAGTCACGACCCGGTTCAGCATTCCCTCGATTCTCTCCATCCCTGCAATTTGTTCTAACTCTCTCCTCGTCACATTGCACTCTCCCTGGTCCGCGGGCTGTTCCGTATTCCTCATCCCGCCAGCCATCTCTCTTCAATTTTCTCGGTCAGGTTCCTATTCAACCATCACAGGAAAACGAGATCAAATCACCTACCCAGCATGACGTCCAGACGTTCAAGCAAGGAGAAGGATCCGATCGGGACCACCGTCTTCTGCCCCAACTCTCTCCCTCCACCACCACGGCGGTCTTCCCGAAGTTCAGCGCAATCACCAGACTCCCCTTCCCCAGGACAGCCCCCTCGACCATCGCCGTCCATATCACCTCGTATCTCCAGCCTGGGACCTCTCGGTCCCGCCGGACCCACCGTCTCGTACGACAATGACGGCGAAGTCCTCTTTCCTCGACAACCCTCGAGTGATACAAGTCCACCCTCCCAGCTCACTAGCATGCTCGAGAATTGGAACTTCTTCACACCTTCCCCCGGCAGCAGCATAAGTCGTCTGCCTGGACTCATCGCCTCCGACTCGGCAGCGGATCTCGCTATCCTCTCACCCAACGCGCTACCCCTCTCTGATCTCATCGACGAAGCCTTCATACAGGACGACTCCAGCCCATCACGTCCGCCCCGCGTCGCCACCACTCCTCCCAAAATTCACAGCTTCATCGACAGTCCAGCCCCTCGCGCCGGACAGTTCACTACCAAACCCTTTCGCCGTCCCGCTGCTCGGGGCCAAGGTGGTTTCCTCTTGGGGTCGCCCCAGCCTCTGCCCCCCAGCCCCCTCTCCGGACCTATACCCTTCCGTCAACCTTCCTGGTCCGCAAATACTGGAGCACGGCGGGCGAGCGTACCCAACGCATCGGTCCGGGTTGCGGGACCTTTTGCCTCACCCCTGTATGGCAATCACTCATCGGTATCCCGCGGCTCCCTCCCCTCTCAATCACCTCGCGATCCACCTTCTTTCGCTCCTGATACCCAGACGAACCAAGGGGAACTCTTCTCACCCGTTTATACCCTGGCGTCACCGTCCTGGGCACCCGCCACACAATACACCTTCCCTCCTCGTACTCCCGAGAACACTCTCGACCTCCACTTCGACGAGGTCTTCGCTGCCGGGCCTTCTCAGGAGCACACACACCAGCCTACACATCGATCTATCTCGGACGATCCGAACAGCTCCCAGGTCGCAGCGCAATACCTGCGCAATCGAAGCTTGAATCCCGAATTCGTCAAGCGATACGAGGTCCACGACGAACTAGGCTCCGGCGCCTTCGGTTTCGTGTGCTCGGCGGTGCAAACGGGTCACGGTAATATACTCGGGAAAGAAGTAGCGGTCAAGTTCATCTTCAAGGACCGGATCGCCGAGTGCGATCAAGGTTTAATCCACGGCGAGCCGGTGGAAAGCTACGTACTCTCAAGGTGTAATCACCCAAATATCATCGCCTTTCGTAGCCTCTTTGAGGATCCAGACTTCTACTACCTCGTGAGTCGCATCCTGCACGTCGGCGCTGATCGGACAGGTACAAGAGCTACATGGCGACCCTTGGGCACCAGGCCACACACTCGAGCCCAAGAGCCACGTCTACGCTACAGCGTCTGTCCCCGAGATTCCGGTTCTTGCCTTGGGTCAATCATTCGCACCAGGATCAGTCCTCAGCGGGTCTCCAGCGTCGGACTGGAGTGGATGGAGCCCGAACCCCGCGGCGAAGCGGCCAAACATGGCAAGACGAGCGAGTCACGACCTGTTTGAGGCGGTCGAGCATCAGAGGTTCACGGAAGACCAGGCGAGGACCATCTTCCGCCAGATAGGTGGGCCCATCTCTGCACACCTGATCTGCGCTGATGTATGATAGCATCCGCGGTGTCATACCTGCACAAGAGGGGCATATATCACCGAGATCTCAAGGACGAAAATATCGTCATCGACCGTAATCTACAGGTGTGCATCTCTTGCGCTAGTCCGCAGCCACGCTGACTCTCACAGGTCAAGATCATCGATTTTGGCAGTGCCGTCTTTGAGAATCGACAATGCCCACCCGTAGTGCACGATCACTTCCGCGGTACCATGTCGTATGCGTCTGCTGGTAGGTTACCTCGCTGCTTAGCGATTTGCATCGCTGAATCGTCTGCAGAGGTTCTGAGCGGTATGTCGTACCACGCGAGACCCGCCGATATTTGGGCTCTCGGCATCATCCTCGGAATCGTCCTCACCGGCGAATCCCCTTTCCCGAGTACCCCATACGCCCAGGTCGGTCGGATCAAGATGAAGCGCCAGATCTCGGCGAGCTCGTACGATCTTCTCGCCCGGTGCTTGCATACCAACCCGGAGAGAAGAGCGACGATCGAGACGATCGAGTCGCATAGATGGTTGAGGGTCCCGATGATCCACCGGGGCAGCGTGTTAGGTTTGGTGTTGTACTAGAATCATTCCGATCGGTCGTCTATGCGGGGGTTCTCGGTCTTGGGTTTTGGACATTTCAGGGTTGTTCACGCATACACGCATACACGCATTCATACATTCATAACAGCATTAACCCCCTCCTCATTCTTACATAGCATCCCATCCTCATTGCATTTCGAAAACGGCCCCCTCCTGTTGTTGGTATCATTACGAAGCCGCGGAGCTGTAACAAGACCGTCGGAATGCATGTCGTCTCCTGTCATCGCTTCGCCTATGCCAGGAAGTTTGCGCATAGGCGATGCCGCTCTAACTCTAGATTAGACCTGAAACGCGTGCCTGGAAGATGACAGATCTTTTTCCGCTGCTCCTCGGGGTGTCCTTGGCATTTTCGGCGGTCACGTCGTTCTACCTTTCTGTGGCCGATTGCCCGGATGACTCATGATGGGCTAGGTATCCTTCTGTTATGTTGAGCCAAACAGACACATCTCTGCGGGTCTGAAATCGCAATATGCCTCTCCACCCCAATCTACACCTACTCTTACCCCTCTCCGACCCGTCTGTGCAGCTCGAAGCCCGGCTATACCTCCCTCATGACCCACCTTCCTCCTCTACATCCTCCCCATCATCTGCCCACACTCTACCTCTCACGACTTCGGCATCCTCAGAACCTATCTCCGCGGCGGGTCTTAGTCTCTCGATCCAAGATGCACTAGCAGCATGGGAGGTTGAAAGGTTCATCACGGTCGCCCATCCATGGGGCAAGATGGGTGCCAACATGCTAGTCTGGTCCGTCTCCTCCTCTTACCCCTGGTGGAACACCTAGAGTGACGATCAGACCCACAGCGTCATTGTCGACTACTTGCCGAGCGCTATCGCCAAGCAAAATAAGCGAACAGCAGTACTCAGCTTCAATGCTCGTGGGATCGGCCGATCGACGGGATCAGCAGCGTGGGGATTTTTAAGCAGTCCCGACTCGGACGATTATGCTGAGATTGAGGCGTGGGGACTGGGAGTGCTTGGTCCGAAGGAAGTGTGCAGAATGGTGAGTCGCGATAGCAAACCGGGAAGTATTGCATGGCGCTGAGGTTGAGGTGATCGTCGCTTGAACAGGGCAATTCGATGGGCACGATCGCGGCGCTCCATGCTCCCTTACCTGAGACTCATCGCATGGAATCCATCCTCCTCGTCTCGCCCCCTGTTACCATCTTTTGGGTCCTATCTTTCCTTCGACCCCCCAAGGGCTTCCATGCCGGACTCAAAGCGATTCTCGATGCTTCACCCGAAACAGATTCGGCAAACGGGCAATCTAGTCAGAGAAGGATCCCAATCTGTATCATCTACGGGAATCAAGATCCCTTCACTCGGGCGGGGTCATATCGAGCATTAGGTCGCAAATACGCACAGAAGGGTTTGATGATGACGGAGATTGATGGAGCGGGGCATTTCCATCATTCGGAAAAGGAGGGAGAGGGAGTGAAGAGGGCGATTGGGGAGTGGCTGGACAGTTTGTGAGATGTAGAGATGCATATTGCCCCGTCTGTGTTCAGCTTTCTTCGTGGAAGGATGGATCAGAGGCTGGAAAGCACCGACGGCGAAATTTTATACTCCGACAAATCTCCGAGCCCTCGACGTTTCCAGGCCAAGATGATTCAGATCTGATTCTTCTTTGACTGAGTATGTTTCGCCGTGCCTGTTCTCCCTCGAGCCGGAAATTCCAGCCCATCCGGTTCTCCACCATGAGCACACGATCCCGTACCGCCTCGCTTCTCCGGGCGGCGTTCACTCGTCGAACCACTGCACCGTATCCTCTACCTATCATAGCGACGCTATCCACATCGACCCAAGCTTCAAGCTCATCTCGCCGAGATCAAGGACCAGCAGCACTCGCCACTGCCTCCCGTGTTCTCGTTACCCCATCTTGGACCCCACCTCGACCTCCACCCCTCTCGACCCCCTCACGATCCGACGATGACCTCCTGAAGGCTCACTTCGACCTTCCCTTCCCAATCTCTTCTTCTACGTCCTCCCCACCATCCGGCCTCTTTCTCCTCTCCCCGCTCTTCTCGCCCGCTTCGCTACCACCACTCACCGACCGGACCCTCATCCACGCACAAGCCCTTGTCGAGCGAATATGCGCCGCCCCATCAGATCCGAGCGGACGAGAAGTCAGGCTGGTGGTGAAGAATCTGGATCGACTTAGCGACCTTTTATGCGGGGTCATCGATATGTGCGAGCTGGTACGGAACGTTCATCCGGATGAAAGCTGGGTCATCGAGGCGGAACGGGCGTATGAGCGGTTGTGCAGTTTCATGAATGGGCTTAACACCGATCAAGGCTTGTACAAGGTGAGTCTCACATCACTCGTACTTTACCTAGCTGATCTGGTAAAGGCCCTAGTGGAGACGCTCGAGTACCCCTTTCCAATCCCCTTATCCACCGCGGAAACCCAAGTCGCCTTGACGTTCCTCCGAGACTTCGAGAAGTCCGGTATCCACCTACCACCCGCCATCCGAGCGCGCTTCGTCAACCTGTCCGATTCCCTACTCTCCCTCGGTCGAACGTTTCTGTCCTTCGCGTCATCCGGACCGAGCTCAGATCCACCCATAGAAATACCCAACGCGGACAATTTGCTCAGCGGCATGGGAAGCCAATTCATCGATGCCCTTCCCCGACGGCGGGGGAAGGTGTATGTCACACCTGGCAGCTGGGAGGCGCAGATGATCGCTCGCTATGCAAGGGATGGCGAGGCGAGGAGATTAGTGTTCGTCGGCGGGATGCGGACGGAGTCTGATCGGGTGGAAGTGCTGGAACGGATGGTGAAAGAGAGGTCCGAATTGGCAGACGTGCTTGGGAAGGAGACCTGGGCGGATGTGGTGCTTACCGACAAGATGGCGAAGACGCCGGCGAACGTCATGGGGTTCTTGTCGTCACTTGCAGCACATCACCGACCAGCAGCCGCAGCAGACGTGGCGACTCTCCAGCGGCTCAAGGCGGCTAATCTCACCGGCTCCCACCACTCCGCTTCAAAAGCATCCCTCCCGCCGCTGTACGCCTGGGACCGTGACTTCTACTCCGAGCGGCATCTCATGTCACTCTCTCCTACCTCATCCCTCCCACCCATCACACCCTATTTCTCCACCGGGACGGTCCTCCTCGGCCTCTCCCGTCTCTTTTCCCGCCTGTACGGCATCTCCTTCAAGCCAGCACTGGTTGCGCCCGGAGAAGTGTGGTATCCGTCCGTTCGAAGGCTCGACGTGATAGACGAGACGGAGGGCCAGATTGGGGTAATCTATTGCGATCTGTTCTCGCGAGAGGGGAAGCCTCCCTCTGCTGCCCACTATACCGTCCGGTGTTCTCGGCGAGTCGACGACGATGATTATGCTGGCGACCGATTGTCAACGGGATGGGATCAACCCTATGGACGAGGGCTCGAGACGGAAGGTGATCTGGCGAAAGGGCGGGAAGGACGGTATCAGCAGCCGATAGTTGTGCTCACTACCGACTTTGGGAATGTCGAGGAGGGTCGACCGGCGTTGCTGGGATGGAATGACGTGGAGACCCTGTTCCATGAGATGGGTCATGCGATTCATTGTGAGTACCTTCAGCTGCTTGACAGTATCCAGCTAATGTCGGGACCCCAGCCATGATCGGTCGAACAGAATACCACAACGTCTCCGGGACTCGCTGTGCGACGGACTTTGTCGAACTCCCCTCGATCCTGATGGAACATTTCGTCTCCTCACCCTCCGTCCTCTCCCTCTTCGCATCACACTATGCGACTGGCGAGCCACTTCCCCTCCCACTCATTCAAGCGCATCTCAATCTCCAATCCTCGCTCTCCGCGCTCGAAACACATGGCCAGATCCTCCTGGCCATCCTCGATCAGAAATATCACTCCCTCCGGCCCTCTGGCCACCCGTCGTTCGACTCGACCCGGATGCACACGGATCTGCAGAGCGAGATTGGCGTGATCCCGCCGGTAGAGGGGACGGCTTGGCAGACCCAGTTCGGCCACTTGTACGGGTACGGCGCGACGTATTATTCATACCTCTTCGATCGGGCCATAGCGGGGAAAGTCTGGTCGACTCTTTTCAACCATTCACCAGAAGGCAGTCTGAGCAGAGAAGGTGGAGAGGTGTTGAAGGCGAGAGTGCTCAAGTGGGGTGGCGGGAAGGATCCGTGGGAGATGGTGGGGAGTGTGGTGGGTGGACGGGAAGGAGAGGCGGTCGCGAGAGGGGATGAGAGGGCGATGGGCCTGGTAGGGGGTTGGCTGGTGAAGTAGATCTTTGGGTTTTAGGAGCAGATCGTGCCATTATCTCACATGAATTGTGGCATAGACATGTAGACTAAATGTGCATGCTGTCTCAGCTGACCTTCACCCTCTTAGAACTATCTTCTGCTATGATGTCGAAAGTGCGCTTAGCCGGAAAAGTGGTCCCTTCAACATCGCCGGTCTGAAAATCTTCTAGACGGCTAGGAAGCGGCATCATCTTCGGCATCGAAAGGATCGCCTTGAACGTCCTTCTTGCCTCTGAATCACCCATGTTTGTCAGTTTTCATCTGTGGCGTCCAGAAAGAAGAACACACGTGCTCTGAGCAACACCATCTTCGGGTTCAGCGACACCGCATCCTTCGCCAAATTCGCCGGCATCCCCAAGATCGCCGCCCTGTCCTCCATCAGCTCACATTCTCCCCACTGTCGCGTCACGATAGTGATGGGAACGCACAGATTGATCACGTCCAGCGGTCCCCTCATGCCCTCCGCACTTCCCCCAGGCCCAGAAGAGAACACAACCCCCTTCCCGCCAGTGACGCGGATCACCTCGCGCGCGTTCGACATGAAATTTTGGCGATAACGACGGGCTACCTCGGGTGGGAGTGTAGGGGTTGGGAAGAGGCCGGCGGCGTAGAGGATCTCGAACTGCGGCACCAATTTGAGACGAGACGAATGTTTGAGGGACAAGAAGAGGGTGGAACGCACGACGACGCCATTCCGTTGGGCTTGACGGATCTGTTTTCGATTCAATCTGAAATGATACGGTTTCTCGTGTAACGGGAGTGTGATAATTGAGAGCTGCCAATCCCATCTGATCAACTTCACCATGTTAGGGCTCTTGGGAAGATTTAGCTGACGCACTTGGTTGGGCCCGGGATTGGATAGGTCCGTACAAGCCAGTTGAAGGGCTTTATCGCTCGTAGGTTGGACCGAGAGGATATCGTACTCCTTCAAGAGATTCGCGTTGCCTCCTGTCTACCTTGCACTCTCATAAGCAAGAGTCTGGCAGAGTTATATGGGACGAACGAGACAGTGTGTACGCGAATCGTCGAGTCGCATATGATAACGCGAGACCTGGACCAATGTCGGACCTGAGCTAGACTCCTCGGCGCGATGGCGCAGATCGAGGTTTTTGTATGGGAGACCGGAGCGGAAGGGCAAAGGTTTGGCATGGGGCGAGGGCTCGTGTGAAAGGGTACAGGCCACTACGGAGTAGCCCACTTGCGAATCATCAGCTTCGACGAAAGAGACAGCTGAGCGCCCCGCCTGCAGCAGCTGCCAGAAACAACGAATCCGCGGGAGAGGATCGTTCGAGCAACGGCCGGAGGGATGCTGGGCGCAAACGGAATGAGAAGGGTAGTCAGATGAGGATCCAAACTGACGGTGTCCGGAAAGGGCCACTGAGCGGGAGAAAGCATCCTTCTCAGTCGACGTGAGCCCATCCCAGGGACTTTTCGATCCGGTCCCGAGCGCCTCAGCCGGAGCTTTGCCTTTGCCCTTGTCCTTCTTCTTCTTAAAAGTCTCGAGCTGAGCTGCGGGGATAGGGAAGGGCACGAAGAGGTCAAAGTACATGGCGAGTGCGAGGTGGGTTCAATGCGGAAAATGTTTCTCGGTCGTGGGGATCACTCTCCACTGCGGTCTCGGGGCTTACCAGATTTACTTCCGTTCGCGAGGGGGGACCATGACCGTGGTATGCATGAATGGCGTGATGACTATGCTGAACTGATGCTGCTATGACTAATGCAAATTCCAAAAAGGCGCTACTCCTCATCCGTCTCCGCCCTCGTCTCCCCTTCCCTCTTCCACGACTCCCTCTTCCACGACTCCCTCTTCCACGACTCCCTCTCAATCTCATCATACTCCTCTTTCCGGTCGATCCATCTCTCTTGCACATCATCCACATCCCCCAAGTCCTCTTCACGTATACCCATCGCGCTCGAAAACAGGGCGTGCGTGTTGGCCGTGTGGGTCGAGGTCGCGTTTGGCACGTACACGTAACCCGTCACCCTGTCGAGCACTTTCAAGAGTTTCATCATCGACATCTTGTCCTGTTAAGATCAGCAACCTTCAGGAGAAGAGGAGAACGAAGTTGGAGAGACGGGGGAAAGGGTAGGAGGTAGAGCCGAGTGGGGGAGAGGAGAGGAGGGAGGAGGAAGAAAGGAGGTGGGAGAGCGAAAGAGAAAGAGCGGATGTAGGGCCATTTTAGCTCACCTCGACTGCCAGCGTCTCGAAACCGACCAACCCAAAGTCCTCAACGAGCTCTACCATCGCCCGATTCAATGCACCGAATTTGCCCGCTCGCGGCTCCTTCTCTAGGTTCGAGAGGAGGTACGACAGGTCACGACACTCTGTATAGTATCTCAGGTCGAATGCTGAGAGTCATGTCAGCACTGTCAACACTAGGGTGGGAGGTGACTCACGGAGTTCGCCATAAGTCGACAGCAGGTCAACCTTGCTGAGCACGTTGACATGCGGCATCTCGAGCTGCATCATCGCTCGAAGGGCGAGGAGGACTACCGAGATGAACTTGGAGGCATCGGTGATATAGTGAGCGTCGGAGAGGTGGACCGCGGCAAGCTGCATATGTCAACAAGATGTGAGAAGCGCGAAACCACTGTAGCTCACTCTGTAATCCATCTTCGTCAACCGCTCCACAATCCTCTTCAGACTGTCATGATTCGTCCACAGCTCCACCTGCCCCGGGGTATCAAAGATCACATAGCCATCCCCGCCAGCTCCCCCCAGTAACGCGTCCAACTTCTCCACCAGCCAGTCAAAGTTCGCCTCGAGATATTCGACGCAGTAGAGAATCGCGCCGTTGGGACCGAGACCGAACTCATCCATCACCGAGTCGAGTGTAAGGAGGTCTGTGATGGAGATCGCGCATGGGTAAGGTGGGCTGGGGACTGCGGGGTCGAGGTTGATGATGTGGACTGGTCGATCAAGAGCGGTGAGAAACTGCCCTTTTCCTCAACAGCTGCGCTTGGAAGCGCATACCGGACTCACCTGGTGCATTCCATGGCAATAGGTAGTCTTGCCAGCTCCAGGGGGACCAGTGACGACCTGACCGAAAGCAGAAGCATGCTTCTCCTCCGGGACTAAAGAGGTGACCTCGGTCGTCATCTTGGGTGAAGTATTGGTGGGCGGGTTTGGGAAGTCATGGATGAAGCTCGGGACGCTCGAGTGACGGGGATTCGATCCGCTTGAGACAGCGAAGTCGAGATTCGGTGTAGAGCTCGAAGCAACGGCAATGCCAAACAGGCCCGGAGAGAGAGGCGATTGAGCGCGATCTTCCATTCGGCGTTCGGGGGAATTAGGGTTGCTAGGCGATGTGGCAATGATAGTGGGGTGATCATCCGATTCAATTGAGAGGTCTGCGTCTTTCGGTCCATCAGTACGACCACCTTCATGAGCAATGCAGGCTGACCGTCGCTTGTCCGAGGTCGCGATGTAGTCACATGACCCTCCGAAGGCACCTCGCCTTCACTCCCTGATCCGGACACCTCGCTAAAAGGCCGCATAGCCTGATACGAAGCCAGCAATCTCTGCGGGCTCATGCTCTGCCCGTGCAAGCTGGCTGATCCCATTGACGAAGGCTCAACATAGCCGAGGCATGGTGAAGAGCTCCCTCCGCCTTTGGACACGAATACCGGTGTTCCGATCTCGATAGTCGATTCATCGCTCGGTTCTGTGCTGGATGGACGACGGCCTCGAGCTCCTTCCATCTCATATCCGAGGCCTATTGGGTGTTGTTCTTGCTGCTCTGTGAGGAAGCGGGGCAACGCTGTGGGAAAAGGTGGACCGGATGTAGAAGTCGAGTCTATGGAATTCTTAGCGTCTCGTGGCGTCCGGAAGAAGAGGCCCTTTGGCGGAATCAGTGACGGTCTCTGACGTACTGAAGAGGCTCACATGAAATCCTCGATCGTCCATTGACATCTCCGGCGACGGTTCCTCGCCCTCCATGTCCCGTGGACGCGCCAAGGGCGTCGGCGCTGCACCTCCTGACCTGCCCCAACCCTCGGAAGCATCGGTATAAGCTGATTTTCCTGACGTATACGAGTCGCCTTGCGATAAATCCGGTCGCTTAACGTCGAGGAAGGAGCTTGCAGTCTCGGTTTGGAAGTGGAATATAGATGTGTTTTGGGTGCTGATCGGATATGCCAGTTGCGGACTGGGTACGACTGTCGGCGATACCGGCGAACGTGCAGCGAATTGCAGCCGGGGCGAACGAGGGCGCGTAGTGTCCATGTCATCCTCCCCTCCTGCAGTACGCGGACGTGTCCTCAACCTGAATTTGACAGGAGGCAAATCGCGCGAATCGATGGCACCGACGCTCGAGGCTCGGCTTCTTCCAATCGCCTCCTCCAGCGCTGTCTTGCGCCGAGTTGTGGACGAGTCTGAGGATGAGGTGGTTGAGTTGGCCATCGCTGCGGATGACATCGGGAACGTTGCTGAGGATGCGGAGAGCGGTACGTCTTGCGTGGTCCGCAAGCGGTACGCAGATGGTCCGTAAGCTGGAGCTTGGAAAGCTCGCTTGGTCATCGAGCGCTGATGTTGCTTCTCGAGAAAAGCTCGGGCTTTAGTCGGACTAACATCGGACGAAGTGCTGTAGGAAGAGTCAGGAGGGAAGCCCGTCGACGTGCCGGTGCTTGGTGCCGTTGTCGGCGTAGGCACTGGCTCGGGCGAGACGGCTACCCCGATACCGCTATGAAACGGTATGGCGTGCTCCCGTGTGCGCGTTGGGAAAGCGACATCGCGGGGTAGGCTGGGAAGCGGCTTCGAGAGGTCGAGGCTAGGTGGAGCTCGATGGCGATACTGGGCGCCATGTCGGGAAATCACCCGGTCTGGGACAGGGAAGGTCTGGGATGGTTCTGGCCCGATCACCACGACACCGCCTCGATTGACGGGCGGCGGCTGCTCTATGCGGAGTGTCCGCTGAGGACGGTCCTGTTGTTGACCGGCCAAACCGAAGCTGCTGAGCTGTTTTGGCTGACTGTTGTTACGAGCATGCAGTCTTCGATACGCAGCCTGCTCCCATACCCGTCGAGCGTGGAATGGATCTTCCACATCAAAGTCGCCCAAACCTGGCGGATCCGGATCCGAGACCATCCCAATGTCCCGTCCCTCCGAGGCGCTTCGACCGGGCTTGGCATAATCGAAGCTCTTGACAACCCCTCCTGGAGATGGGTTGACGTCGAAGGAACTTGACTTGTTTTCGCCCCGCGCCGTGCTTCCTCGCCGCGAGCTCCACCTTGATCCAAGAGATCCAGCTCGTAATCTGCCCGCGCGGGGATCGGCATTTGTGAGCGAGTTGTTTCTACTGTTCTCCCGGCTTCTGGCGCGGACGCTCCCGATGATGGGCGCACCAGGTGCTGCCGACTGATGGTTGAAGCTCATGCTTCTCCCTCTGCCATTGACATATTCAGCCCACTCGAACTTCTCTCGCCGCCGCGCTTCGCCGTCTTCGATCACCCGTAGGTTTCGGACACTTTGGTCGTCGGGGCTTTCAGGAGGGGTGATGACGTGAGGCGTGATGTGAGGACGAGGCAAGACGAACATGTCGCACAATGTCGGGACCGCCCATCGGCGTGCCTCAGATAGCTCGTCATTCAGCTTGACCCGCCTAGGTTTGGGCATTGAGACTGTGCGTTGTCGAGCAGGAGCTTCGTCCCGCAAGTCCGGGGCGAAGCTGTGGCCTGCTCTGATCTCGCGGGATAGAGGGGAGAAGAGAACTTTCGGAGCTGCGAGACCAGTCGGAACGGAGGATGAGGAAGGTAGCTGTGCTGACATGAGAGCACTCTCTATCAGTGAATTGTGCGAGGGGGATCGATAGAGGGCGGAATGTCGGGGAAGGAGACGTTGAATACCTGAAGCGGGATTGGCGGCTTGAGCGCGTGGGAAGCGATAATTTTTGTTGATCTCGCTGGGTGAGTTTGGGGAGAACACGCTGAGGAGGTTGAGGGTGGATTGCTTGACGGGGGCAGGCGAGGCTCCGATACCGCTGTGAGGAGGAGGAAGGGAAGGGGCAGCTTTGTATGGGATGAACCATTCGTCCTCGCGTGGTCCTCTCTCCGAATCTCCGCTCGTCCGACCCCTGAGACGGCCCAAGACCGACGTGTTCATCCCACTGTATCCCCAAAACTTAAAGCGTTGATCAGGAGTGGAACAGTCGCTGTGCGATGTAGAAAGGCGGGAAAGTCGTAGCCGTCGGACGGAAGATGGGAGCAGCGGGGACTTGATTGTCTTTCTGCATGGGGATCGAGCGGCATCAGCCGGATTCCCTGTCCACTGTGTTTTTCAGGACGCACAGACTCACCTGATCAATCAAAGTCCTACGCGTCAATCACAGGTCAAAGGGCCCAGAAAAAGGTCGAGCAAGCCTATGTCCGGTCCCGAACGGCGGAGGAGGACTTCAAAACGCAGTCGGTCCTCAAAGTGCCAAAAAATCTCGTCTTCCCAATCAAGGCGTAATGCGTCATGCACGGATCCTCGTTTCAGCCATCAAAGTCGGAGCCGTCGTAAGGTGTCGTTATCGTTGATGGTCGTCTGGCTGAAAATCGTCCTAGCGTACACCACCCTCCAACGGAATGGAAAACGACTGATAAAATGATTGATTGGGGAGACGAAATCCGCGACCCCTTACACACAGTTGAGGATGGGGAACGACGAAAAATCGTTGGGGGGTCCGTCGAAATAAGCTACAGCCGGGCCTCGCGTCCCTGGCGAAATCTAGATGACCCTGAATAGCAAAAACCGACGCGGATGATCCGGCCAATTATCACACTGAGAGGTAAACGTGGCGCAGATCAGGTACATGAACCTTCCTGCCCTTTAAGGTGTGTATATTCATCATGCTTTAATTTACTTAATTGTGCTCCAATTTTCCTGTGCCCCGAGATTCTCGCTCTATTGTGCGAGAACTAGCTGTAATACACACTTGATTGGACCACGCAGGCCTTGTTTGACAACATCAAACACAGCACCAGGTGCGAGAGTAGAATACAAGGAATGCGATTCAGGCATCAAGACCTCTTTTCGAAGCGTTTTTGTCACGATCGTGAATTGAAGCTCGGATAACATCGACGAACATCGCCGACAATAAGCAACCAGTGCTTATCTCCGGCATTGTACTCTGAAACGGGGTGCAACCTTGTTCATTGTACTACGAAACGA